>JAEEGL011632760.1_pt1 | contig 22802 bp, 21 predicted proteins | sample 9134231 | NCBI WGS metagenome assembly JAEEGL01 (sample SAMN16246548, study PRJNA631951) | gut metagenome | biome: gut microbiome; feature: rumen; material: fiber-attached | host: Bos | place: Iran: Karaj | collected 2018-10 | reverse complement strand
GTCGACGAACTCCTGCGTGAGGCTACGGGCCTGCATGTAGGCGTTCATGTTGATGTCGGCCACCTCGAAGCCCTCGTTCTTCAGCATCGACTGCACGCTGATGATGTCAGGATGCACCTTACCCCAGCTCAGCGGCTCAATGGCAGTATCGATGATGTCGGCACCGTTGTTGCACACCTCCAGAATAGAGGCCATCGACAGGCCAGGACCAGAATGGCCATGGTACTGGATGATGATGTCAGGGTGCTTCGTCTTGATGCTATTGGTCAGGGCACCCAGCAGGGCTGGCTGGCCGATGCCGGCCATATCTTTCAGGCAGATTTCCTCAGCACCAGCGGCAATCACCTCGTCGGCAATGGCGCTATAATACTCCACCGTATGCACTGGCGAGGTGGTGATGCAGAGCGTAGCCTGTGGAATCATGCCTGCCTCCTTGGCCCACTTGATGCTGGGTATGATGTTACGTGTGTCGTTCAGACCGCAGAAGATACGAGGGATGTCGACACCCTGCGCCTTCTTTACCTTATACATTAGCGCACGCACGTCGTCAGGCACAGGATACATACGGATGGCATTCAGGCCACGGTCAAGCATGTGCGTCTGGATGCCCACCTCGTTGAAGGGCTTGCAGAAGGCACGTACAGCAGGGTTGGGGTTCTCGCCTGCCAGCAGGTTCACCTGCTCGAAAGCGCCGCCATTGGTTTCCACACGACTAAAGCAGCCCATGTCGATAATCACTGGGGCAATACGCTCCAACTGGTCCTTACGAGGCTGAAACTTTCCTGACGACTGCCACATATCGCGGTAGACGAGACTAAACTTGATTTTCTTCTTCATAATACGGAATAGGGTCTCTTGTTATTGAATATTTCTGCAAAGATACAATTTAATTGGGAATTGGGAATTAGGAATTAGGAATTATCTTTGCCCTTTAGGAATCTTTAACGTTCGAACACATCATAAAAATCAATGTTCAATGTTCAATGTTCAATGTTTTTTGTACCTTTGCAAAAAATAAACGTACAAGCAATGAAAAAAGCAATATTTCTCCCCCTTGCCGTGAGCCTTATGGTCCTGATACTGAATGCCTGCGGACAGCGGCCACAGCCGACACCACACGACGAGGCCATCAGCATCTTCGACAGCATTCCAGGAGACTCGACATACTACGGACTGGCCTGCGACGGCAGCACAGACTCCATGCTGATACTCCTGCCTTATAGCGGCAACAAGCTCGACACCTTCGACATCCTTGACGCACGGATGGAGCACCACATCTACGGACGACCACGCATCGGCGACCTGCTGGCAGTCATCGCTGATCCAGACACCACTGGCGTGGCACGCATGGTCATCGACATGAACGTCCTCCAGAAGAAATGGAGCTATCTGGCATACCCCACCCTGAGGACAAGGCCTGACGGACAGACACGACCCATTCCTGACAGCATCCTCCAGCGCATCATGGCGCCACGCGAATATTCGCTGCGCCTGAGGCGAGGCGGCATGGCATTCACCAAGGGCGGTGTACCGCAGCAGAGCTCTGACGACCGCAGACCCGTGGACTTTCCTGACAGCAAGCGGTACAGCCAGTGGCACCTCTTCAACGGCAAACTGATTCTGGCTACCGATAGCACACACGGCATGCAGACCGACACTGCCACCATTGTGCTACTGCGCCGCGACTCGCTGGTGCTGCGCTTCAGCGACCACGAGCAAGGTTATTACAACAAAGAAGCCAGAGACAGTATGCTTCGCCAAAATACAAATAATAAATAAGATATTTGGTCAATCCAAAAATATTCGCTAACTTTGCACGAACAATTCTAAAACTATCATACAAACTATTATGAGTAACATCAAGCTTGACATCACAAAAGCCGCCTGCTTCCTGGAAGCTGGCGCCGTGAAGGCTTTCGAGCCAAAGGTCAAGGCCGCACAGAAGGCCTTGGAAGAGGGCACATGCCCTGGTAATGACTTCTTAGGATGGCTGCATCTGCCCAGCAGCATCACGCCAGCCTTCCTCGACGAGTTGCAGAAGTGCGCCAACGTGCTGCGCCAGAACTGCGAAGTGGTAGTGGTAGCAGGCATCGGCGGCAGCTATCTGGGTGCCCGTGCCGTCATCGAAGCCCTCGGCAACTCCTTTGCCTGGCTCGTTCAGGACAAGAAGAACCCCACCATCATGTTCGCAGGCAACAACATCGGCGAAGACTATCTGGCAGAGCTCACTGAATACCTGAAGGACAAGAAGTTCGGCGTCATCAACATCTCGAAGTCAGGAACAACGACAGAGACCGCCCTGACCTTCCGTCTGCTGAAGAAGCAGTGCGAGGCCCAGCGCGGCAAGGAAGAAGCCAAGAAGGTCATCGTGGCCGTCACCGATGCCAAGCGTGGTGCTGCACGTACCTGTGCTGACAAGGAGGGCTACACCTCGTTCATCATTCCTGACAACGTGGGCGGACGCTTCTCAGTGCTGACCCCCGTGGGTCTGCTGCCCATCGCCTGTGCAGGCTTTGACATCAAGGAGCTGGTGGCAGGTGCCCAGGACATGGAGAAGCAGTGTGCCGAGAACGTTCCGTTCGAGGAAAACCCTGCAGCCCAGTATGCTGCCGTACGCAATGCCCTCTATCAGGGTGGCAAGAAGATTGAGATCATGGTCAACTTCCAGCCCAAGCTGCACTTCATGAGCGAGTGGTGGAAACAGCTCTACGGCGAGTCCGAAGGTAAGGACAAGAAGGGTATCTTCCCTGCCAGCGTCGACTTCACGACCGACCTGCACTCCATGGGACAGTGGATTCAGGACGGCGAACGCACCATCTTCGAGACCGTGATCAGCGTCGAACAGCCTGAAAAGAAGCTGCTGTTCCCTGAGGACGAAGAGAACCTGGACGGTCTGAACTTCCTGGCAGGCAAGCGTGTGGACGAAGTGAACAAGATGGCCGAGCTAGGCACACGTCTGGCACATGTCGACGGCGGCGTGCCCAACATCCGCATCACCATGCCCAGACTGACAGAGCGCTACCTCGGACAGCTCATCTACTTCTTTGAGATTGCCTGCGGCATCAGTGGCAACGTGCTGGGCGTGAACCCGTTCAACCAGCCTGGCGTCGAGGCCTACAAGAAGAATATGTTCGCCCTGCTCGACAAGCCTGGCTATGAAGAGGACAGCAAGGCCATCAAGGAGCGTCTGGCTAAAGAGCAATAATGAATAAAGCAATTCAAGAATACTTAGAGAGACACGGCTTCGGGCAGTTCAGCCCGAAAGCCGTGCTTTTCGATATGGACGGCGTCATCTACGACTCCATGCCCAACCACGCTGTCAGCTGGCACGACTCCATGGCCGACTTCGGACTGGACATGCCACCTGAAGGCGCCTACCTCTATGAGGGCATGCGAGGCGTGGAAACCATCAAGACCCTGGCTCGCCAGCAATGGCAACGTGAACTGACCGAAGAAGAAGCTCAGAAGATGTACAGCCACAAGGCCGAACTGTTTGCTGCCTGCAAGACGGCCCAGAAGATGCCTGGCACAGAGTCCCTCATGCAGCAGATCAAGGCCGACGGACTGCTGATCTGCGTCGTAACGGGCAGTGCACAGCACGTTCTGCTCGACAAGCTCCAGACGGACTTCAAAGACCTCGTCACCCAGGAGCTGATAGTGACAGCATTCGACGTCAGCCACGGCAAGCCTCATCCTGAGCCATACCTCAAAGGCATGCAGAAATGCGGCATCCAACCCTGGGAGACTATTGTCGTTGAGAATGCCCCCTTGGGCGTTCGGGCTGCCGTAGCGGCACAATGCTTCACCATCGCCGTCAACACAGGTCCCCTACCCGACTCCGTACTCGCTGACGAAGGGGCCTGTCTGGTCCTTCCCTCCATGGAAGCACTCAGCCGCCAGTGGGAAGCGCTACACAAAGAATGGGGTTAAACGCCGTCGTCGTCGCTGTTGGCACCACCTTTCTCAACATTAGCACTGGTGTCAAGCTCTGTATCCTGCCTGATTTCCAATGAGCCCATGCGCGACAGCTTCACCACCAACGGGATATACTCGTCAGTCTGGGGACGCCCTACGCTGGCAGCAAAAATCAGATAGTCGTCTTCAGCCCTGTCAAGGACAAGGCCTTCAAGGATACCTGTCTTGCGGAAGTCGTCGCTGACATGATTGGCAAAGCTGCTCTTTTGGAACTTATGACGGTAAAAGACAGAACCGTCCTGACGTGAGACCACAACAGAGAACACGTTGTCGACATACTCCTGTCCCATATCGTCCTTGACCATCGGCAAAGAGTCGCAGGGCTGACGCTGAATGGTCACGTGATAGGTCTTACCTATCCACTCCACATCGCGCTCGTCAGTATTCTCCTGCATACGGACAGGAGCCTTAGGCTCTGCCTTCGTCACACGCTGCGTTATCACGTCGTCACTCTTCTTCTTGCCGCCACAGGCTGTCAGCAGAAAGGCTGCACAAACCACGAGGGCTACGGTAGTTCTCTTCATGATTCTGTCTTTATTTTAAGATTCACAGGGCAAAGGTACAAAAAAAAAATAATATCCCGCCATTAAGACGGGATATTTTGTCTCCTGAATATCTTTTTATCCCAAACAGGTGTCACACCATTAAGATAACATGAGGTACACTTACCCATTTTACACCTAATATCTAACCTAATCGATATAAATACAACTGCAAAATTATTAAAAAGTTTAATCCCTGCAAAAAAATATCGCCGAATCCCGTCAATTTGATATTTTTTAGCTAACTTTGTGGGCAATAAAACAAAAGAATGAAACAAAAAGGCTACAAATTAACGCTTGTAAGCATACTGCTGTGCCTGTTTGGCGCATGCAGTAGCAGCGACAGCGAGGACGGCAGCGCAGACAGGACGGCAGCGCATGCCGACAGCATACCTGACCTCGTGACGCAGGTAAAGAACTGCTCACGGCTCTACACGACAGAATACAGGATACGCAAAATCGTCACCCACGATGATGTCGTACGGCTCAAGGGCAACGTGCTGAAACAGGACTTCGACATTGCCCTGCCCTTAGGGGAGCGCAAGATTGCCATTCCCATGGAGGCCACACTGAAAGCCTACATCGACTTCGCAGAGTTCTCCGAGAAGAACATCGAGCGCGAAGGCGAGCGCATCATCCTGCTGCTGCCCGACCCCAAGGTCGTGCTCACCAGCTCGAAGATAGACCGCAAGGAGGTCAAAGAGTATGTGGGTCTGGCACGGCCACGGTTCTCTGACGAGGAGCTGACCCTCTATGAGCAGCAAGGGCGCCAGGCCATCATCGACAAGATTGCCAGTCTGGGCATCATCTACGTCGCCAAGGAGAATGCCGCCCGCGTCCTCGTACCCATGCTGGTGGAGGCAGGCTTCAAGGAGGAGGACATCATCATTGCCTTCCGCAAGAACCTGGACATTCGCGAACTGATAAACTCTAACCTGGAAAAGAGATGATGAAGAAAATCAAACGCATAGCCCTGCTGTTGGCCGCACTGCTCATCGTAGCGGCAGTCATCTGGACAGTCCAGGCAATCAGACAGACCACCGTGGGTCTGGAAGTCGACCAACGCATCAACCTGACGCCTGAGCAGATCACCAGCATCAAGGACATCGGCGAATGGGAGTTCCTGACCATCGCCAACGAAGAAATCGTCGACACGGTACGCACAGGGTTCTTCACCGACGACCACCTCGCACGCATCTACTATGGCACCGTCAGACTCGGCATCAACATGCACCACGTGAAGCCAGGATGGATAAAGGCCATGGGCGACACCCTCCTGGTGACGCTGCCCGACATCGGCCTGCTCGACCACGACTTCATCGACGAAGCCCGCACCAAGAGCTTCTACGAGAGCGGCCGGTGGGAGCAGCAGGACCGCGAGACGCTCTATAGGAAGGCTCACCGCCAGATGCTCCGCCACAGCATGACGCCTGAGAACATCAACAAAGCCCGTCAGAACGGAGAGATACAGTTCCGTCGTATGATGAAGGCTATCGGATACCCAAACATCAAGATTGAATGGAAAGACTAGACCAACTGCTCATTGACCTCAGCGGAGTCCTCTGGGGATGGCCCATGATCATCCTCCTGCTGGGAACACACATCTTCCTCACCATCCGTCTGCGCATACCCCAGCGCAAGATATTCACCGCCATACGGCTGTCTGTCAAGAAAGACCCTGACGCCAAGGGCGACGTCTCACAGTTCAGCTCACTGGCCATGGCTCTGGCGGCCACTATCGGCACGGGTAATATCATCGGCGTGGCTACCGCCATCACCCTGGGCGGACCAGGCGCCGTGGTCTGGTGCTGGCTGACGGGAGTCTTCGGTATCGCCACAAAGTATGCCGAAGGACTGCTGGCCATCAAATACCGCGTCAAGACGGCAGGAGGAAAGATGCTCGGCGGCCCCATGTACGCCCTCGAGCGAGGACTCGGATGGAAGTGGATGGCCGTTGCCTTCGCCATACTCACGGCCTGTGCCTCATTAGGCATCGGCAACACCGTACAGGCCAACGCCATCGCCACACTGGCCAACGAGACCTACGAAATCTCACCCTACATCACAGGAGCCTTCGTCTGCGCCCTGACGGCAGCCGTCATCCTGGGAGGCATCAAGAGCATCGCTCGCGTATGTTCCCTGCTGGTACCTTTCATGGCGTTCTTCTATATCCTGGGCTGCCTGTACATCATCGTCATCAATTACCAGTACGTTTGGCCGGCCGTCCGACTCATCTGCGTCTCAGCCTTCAACCCGGAGGCGGCAGGAGGCGGCATGGTGGGTGCCACCGTCATGATGGCAGCCCGCTTCGGCATAGCACGCGGACTGTTCAGCAACGAGTCAGGTCTCGGCTCAGCACCCATCGCCGCAGCAGCAGCCCAGACGCGCAACCCCGTCCGCCAGGCCCTGGTATCATCCAGCGGCACCTTCTGGGACACGGTAGTCATCTGCGCCCTCACGGGTGTCGTCATCGTCAGTAGCGTACTGGCCTATCCCGACATCACCTTCGACAACGGCGCCACGCTCACCAAGCTCGCCTTTTCCAAGATTCCCGTAGTAGGCACACCTTTGCTGACCTTCGGACTGCTTACCTTTGCCTTCAGCACCATCCTCGGCTGGTGCTACTATGGCGAACGCGCCATAGAATACCTCAAGGGCAGCAGCTGGGTTACGGGCTACCGCATCGTTTTCATTGCCGCCGTTTTCGCGGGCAGCGTCATCCAACTGAACATCGTCTGGAACCTTGCCGACTGCATGAATGCCCTCATGGCCATTCCGAACCTCCTTTCCCTCTTGGCACTCAACGGCATCATCGTCCATGAGACACGCAAGTATCTCTGGCACAACCAACTGGACAAAGCAATGGAAGAAGAGCCTATCGAAGCGGAAGGACCAGCAGCATCATAGTACCCTCCTGATAGCTATCGTCATAGATTAGGTCTCCACCCAGCTTCTCTGCCAAACGGCGGCAGACGCTCAGGTCCAGCTCGGCCTCGTCTTTCATGTCGTCAGGCTCCTCGAAATAGGTAAAGAGATTGCCTGTACGGTTTTCAGGAATGCCCGCACCGGTATCCTTCACATATATCGTCAGACAGTCGGGCCTGCCTTCGGTATGACAGCCGACGACAACCTCTCCTGACTCCGTAAACCTACACGCATTGATAATCAGCTTGTTAACTATCAACTCCACAAGATGGCGGTCGCTCTTGACGAAGAACTCGTCGCTCAGCTTCCGCGCGAATACCAGCTTCACGCCCTCACGGTGAAAGATATTCTGCATATTACCCTCCAGGCAGCGGCGGCAGAGGGCATTCGGACTAAACGACTCAATCTTCAGGGCGTGGCCTTGCTGCGTGTTATCCGTAAACATCATCACCTCGTCCATCAGCGTGCCTATCAGGTTAGCGCTATAAACCATCTGGTCAGAAATGTTCCGCTTCTCGTTCTTCGACAGGTACAAGTCCTCCTGGGCCACCGTCTTGGCCAACTGCCTGATGGTCTCCAACGGCGCACGCACCTCGTGTTCGATACTCTGCAGGAAGGTCTGCTTGATGCGCTCTGCCCGCTGCGACCGTCTGACATCTGTGTTCTTCTGCCACAGCAACAGCGAGACGACGCCTAACAGAACGACTAATATGACAATAACGATCTGTTCCATCTTTTTACCTACTTTAATAATCCGCTGGCGAAGATAAGCAAAAAAAAGAAAGGAACCAAATAAATTCTACAATTTTTCTCACTTAAGCCCTACTTTCTTGACCATGAGTCAATTTTCAGCGCCTTTCCCTCCACATGGAAGCGGATGTCATACCCCATGAACGGCATGCCATACTGGCGCTCGTCGGCATGGTAGTGCGGACGAGGATCCAGCGACAGCGTCTCCACAAGGACCGCCACGTCATCGGCAGCAAGCTCCTCACGCAATGCTTCAGGCACCACCACGTCCAGATGCTGCCAGGCACGCTCATCGGTAAAGCCGCCACGTGCCTGAGGATGGCAGTCAACGTATGCAAGGTAAGGCTTCACATCGTAGATAGGTGTGCCGTCCATCAAGTCAGCACCCAGCACATCAATGGCAACGGCAGCGCAGTCCACGCCGGCAATACGGACCGACGACAGTCCAAGGTTATTGGGACGGAACGGCGAACGCGTCGCCCACACCCCTACCCGTTCGTTGCCACCCAGCAGTGGTGGTCGCACCGTGGGATGCTTCTCGGCATCCACATGCTCCGAGAAGCCCCAGATAATCCACAGATAGTCATACGCTTCCAGTCCGCGCAAGGCCTCAGCCTGCTGGTATTCAGGCACGAACTCAATGCGTCCGCGCAACTCGCTGACCAGTCCGCTCTGCCTCGGAATACCAAATTTCGACGTAAACGGAGAACGGAAAAAAGCTATCGGCTCTATCTTCATGCCTGCAAAGGTAAGGCTTTTTCGCCAATAATCAATAAGAAAACAGCGTTTTTTCTTTGATTTCTCTCACTTATTTCGTAACTTTGCACCATGGAACAAAAGAAACCCATCACATTCGACAGCTTCATACGAGGCTTCATCACTGTCGTCGTCATCACAGGAGTCATCATGCTCCTCAACCGCCTCAGTGCTGTTCTGCTACCATTCTTCCTGGCATGGCTCATCGCCTACTTGATGTTCCCGCTGGTCAAATTCTTCCAGATACGCTGCAAGATGCGCTTCCGCATCCTCGGCATCCTATGTGCCTTCATCACCGTAGGAGCAGTGCTCGCAGGACTCTTCTGGCTGATGATACCACCCATGATTGAGGAAGGCGTCCGCGTAAAGGACCTCCTCGTCAGCTACGTCACCCAGAGCGAGAAGTTCAACAACATCCCCGACCTCATCGAGGACTTCATCCACAAACACGTCACCATGAACGACGTCAAGGCTATCATCACCCAGGAGGGATTCGTCGACGCCGTCAAACAGGGCGTACCCAAGATATGGGACGTCATCTCTCAGTCGTTCAACATCCTCACCAGCCTCTTCTCAGTAACCATGGTAGCCCTCTATACGCTGTTCATCCTCCTCGACTACGAGAAGATCTCCAGCGGATGGGTCGACCTGCTGCCCATACGCTACCGCCGCTTCGCGCTACAGCTGGTAGGCGACGTCACACAGGGCATGAACCGCTACTTCCGCGGACAGGGTCTCGTAGCACTCTGCGTAGGCGTGCTCTTCAGCGTCGGCTTCCTCAGCATCGGCTTCCCCATGGCCATCGGACTGGGCATGTTCATCGGATTGCTTAACATGGTGCCCTACCTGCAGCTCCTGGGATTCGTACCCACCATCCTGCTGGCCGTTGTACAAGCTGCTGACACCGGACAGAGCTTCTGGCTCATCATGTTCAGCGCACTCATCGTATTCGCCGTCGTGCAAGTCATCCAGGACACCGTCCTCACCCCAAAGATCATGGGCCATGTCATGGGGCTCAACTCGGCCATCATCCTCCTCTCGCTCTCCATCTGGGGCTCCCTGCTCGGCATTCTCGGCATGGTCATCGCACTGCCCATGACCACCCTGCTCATCACCTACTACGAAAGATATGTTATCGAGAAAAAAAGACTGATAGAATGAAAAAGATCCTTTTAACCCTGACGCTGGCCTGCTGCACATGTCTCGCAGCCAACGCCCAGCAACGACAGACCGACACCTTCAAGACCCCCTCGGGCAAGGATGTCAAGTTCACATGCATCAAGCATGCCACCTTCCAGATTGAGTATGAAGGACGCTACTTCTACTTCGACCCCGTCACCACGCTGAAGCCTCAGACCGACTACACGTCCATGCCACGGGCCAACTACATCTTCATCACCCACGAGCATCCTGACCACTTCGACCGCATGGCACTGACACAGCTCGTCAGCAGCACCACCGTCGTCTATACCAATCCCAACGTCAGCCAGCTGTTCCGCAACGCACGCGTCATGCAGAACGGCGACAGCGTCACCATCGGCGACGACCTGACGCTCAAGGCGGTGCCGGCATATAACACCACCAAGGGCCACGAGCAGTTCCACCCCAAGGGTCGTGACAACGGCTATATTCTCACCATCGACGGCCTGCGCATCTACGTCGCCGGCGATACGGAGGATATCCCCGAGATGGCCGACATCAAGGACATCGACATCGCCTTCCTCCCCTGCAACCAGCCCTACACCATGACCGTCGACCAGCTGGTCAAGGCTGCCAAGGTCATCAAGCCGAAGGTACTCTTCCCCTATCACTATAGCGACACCCCCATCAACAAGGTCAAGCTGTTGCTCAGCGGCACGGGCATCGACGTCCGCATCCGCAACTACCAATAAAAAAGTTTACCCCAAGTAAACCCATAGTTTGCTTGGGGTAAACTCCCCTTTTACCTAAGGCAAAATCCCACTTACCTTTCTACGCGCTGCAGCGCCTTGTCGCCAGGCTTGAACAGCAAGCCCTGACACTTCGCGGCGTCTGCCTTGTAGGTCTTCAGCTCCACCTTGTCCCATTGTATCTGGTCAGTACGCTGCGCCAGCGGAGCATGCGGTATCAGACTGCCGTCACGCACCAGGATAATGCAGGGAATACTGCCGGCCTCAATGCGCTGCCAGCCACCCTCATAGACCTTACCGCTCTGGTAGTCTATCCATTTGCCACGCGGCAGATAGACGTCGCGGCCCGTGCCCGACTCCATCAGCGGAGCCACCAGCATCTGCGAACCGAACATATACTCGTCCTCAACCAGCCAGGCACCCTTGTCTTCGGGGAACTCCACCAACAGTGCACGCACCATCGGCAGACCGCGCTCCGAGCAGTCCTTGGCCTGGGCATACACGTACGGCATCAGCTTATACTTCATCTCGGCACATGCCCGGAAGGCCTGCGTGAACGACTCGCTGATCAGCCACGGCTCGGTAGGCGGAGCACCGTGGGCACGGGTATGGCTCGACAGGAAACCGAAGGGCAGCCACCGGCGGTAGATATCCTCAGGCGATGCCGTCACGAAGCCGCCCATGTCGTGGCTCCAGAACGAGAAGCCCGACAGGCCGAACGACAGACCACCGCGCAGGTCACCCAGCATACCCGTGTTCGTCGTCGCTGCGTCGCCGCCCCAATGCAGGGCATAGCGCTGACTGCCGGCCCATGCCGACCGCGCCCAGATGATACCCTCGCCGGGATGCGAGCGCTCTACCTGTTCCCACAAAGCCTTGTTATAGCGCAGGGGGTACAGGTTGTGCTCATACAGTCCGCCGCAGCCGTTATGGTAGAAACCGTTATACGGTGCTGCCTCGCCGAAGTCGCACTTGATGGTGCTTACACCCTGGCGCAGCAAGCCCTCAATCTTCTGCTGGTACCAGCTGACGGTCTCGGGGTTCGTGAAGTCCAGCACGGCATCCTCGTACGGCATGCCGCCACCGGCATTCCTCACGTGGAGATTGTTTTTCACAATCTCTCCAAAGAAACGGTTCTTCGGCGTAAAGTACGGCAGCTGCCACAGACAGGTATGGAAGCCGTCCTCCTTCAGTTGCTTCAACATGCCCACAGGGTCCTTGAAGCGATCCTTGGCAAACTCATAGTCGCACTGCCAGTCCACGCCGAACCATCCCGTATCGAAGTGGATGACGTCGGCGGGAATCTTGTGCTGCCGCAGCTGTCGGGCAATGTCCATGCCCTCCTCCTGCGAGAAGTAGGTGATGCGGCTCATCCATGTGCCGAACGACCACAGCGGCAGCATGGGCGAACGGCCCGTGATGCCTGTATATTCATACAGTATCTCCTTGGGGGAACCAAGGAACACAAACATATCCAGCTGCTCGTCACCCATGAACAGGCGGTCGGCACCGATATACGACACCCCGAAGTCAGCCGTCACGGGCGCCGACGTGTGCAGGAAGATGCCATAGCCCCTGTTCGAGAAGAAGAAGGGCACAGGCTTGTACTGTCCGTCAGTCTCAGGACCCTGCGGGTCGGTGACGCTCAGATGTACCCTCTGTCCCACTTTGTTCAGTGCCCCGAACGACTCACCGCAGCCATAGATGCGTTCACCGGGGGCCAGCGTAAAGACAGGGTTCACGGCCCGCGAGTTGTCGCTGCCGCGCTTGATGAACGAGAACGGCAACAGCTTCACCTGCGACGAGTCGTTGTCCACCACGTGCCGCGTCTGCGTCAGCACCCTGCCCGCCTTGTCCTTGATCACGATGCGGAAGGGGAAGCGCTGTATCTCCAGCCGCCCAGCCTCCGTCTCGTAGGCAACGACAGTGTCGTCGCTAAACAGCCGCCAAGGCTTACCCTGCGGCACCGCACCTGCCAGCATGGGACTCTCGCTGTCCTGACGCTGCGGGTCCATGGCATTCGTCTGCATCCTGATGCGCACGCAGCGCTCACTCACAAAGTCCACCTTCACCCGAAGGTCAGGGTCGTTGTCATACGCTGCATCGGGGAAGTCCAGCATCTGCATCCGCACCGGCCAGTAGCCGTTCAGGTTGAACGCCTGGCGCGGCGACAGCCGGTAGCGCTTCCAGTTCACCATACCCTCGCCTTTCGCCGCGTCGAACGCCGCCAGCGAGTCAGCCAGGAAGTACGTATTCGACAGGTCGCAGAAGTCTGTCGACATGTCCTTTGGCATACACTGCAGGTACTGCACACCAGCGTTCGTCTGAATCTGGGCTGCTGCCGTCAGCATCCCGCACAGCAACGCCACAGCGCAAAGATATCTCTTCTTCATCGTATTCTTGTATTTTAAAGTTTCTTACCTCTCACTTCTCACCTCTCTTATCTCAGAGAAATAGTATTCTCTCAGGGGCTTTGTCACGACATCGCCCTCCAAGGTTACCGTCTCCTGCAAACGGACGTCCGTAGAAGAGCTGCCCACCATGATGACATACTTGCCCGGGGCGACATTCCACTGACGCTGGCCTTCGTTGGTATAGTAGCCGAACTGCTCGGTATAGAGCTTGGCGTGTACCGTCTTGCTCTCGCCAGGCTGTAACGACAGGCGGGCAAAGCCTTGCAGCTGAATGGGACGGATAGGCTGGTGCCCCTCCGTCGGCAGCAGATAGATCTGCGCCACCTCGTCGGCAGCCATCGTCCCCGTGTTCTTGACCTGGAACGAGACATTGACAAACGGAGCCTTGGTCGAGACAGTAGCAACGGCCTTGCTGTTGCTGTATTCGAACGTGCTGTAGCTCAGCCCGTGACCGAACGGCCACTGCACACGCGGGTCCTTGGTGGCTGAATAGTTATAGCAGAGGGGCTCTGTCACCTCCGTATTCGGGTAGCTCACCGACAGCTTGGCTGACGGCGACACCTTGCCATACAGGATGTCGGCCACGGCACGGCCGCCCTCCTCGCCCGGATACCACGCCTGGATGACGGCAGCGCAGCGCTCGGCCAGTCCTGACACCACCTGTGCCCTGCCGCCGAACATCACCAGCACCACGGGCTTGCCCGTCTTGATGAGCTGCTCCACGAACTGCTCCTGCTTGCCCGGCAGACGCAGTCCCTGGCGGTCGCGGTTCTCGCCGCAGAGCATCACGTTCTCGCCCATGGCGGCAACGATGACGTCACACTCTGCCGCCAGCCGCAAGGCCTCTCCGGCGTCGGCCTTCTCGCCGCTGTCCACCTTACGGTGCAGTATCTCGTATTCCCAGGCGCGCTCGTCGCCCAGCTCACTGTAGCGCGTCTCTATCTCCTCCGTCCAGTCGCAGCCGCGCGAATACACCACGCTGACACCCTCGGGCTTCTGTGCCGTCATGCCCTCCAACAGCTTGACGATATGGGGCTTGCCATAGTCGGCAACATCCTCCAGCTTCTTCCAGAAGTACGACATCGCCGGGTAGGTATAGTCGCCGCACATCGCCCACACCGAGTTGGCATTGGGACCCGTCAGCAGTACACGCTTGCCAGTCAACGGCAGCACACCGTTGTTCTCTAAAAGCACCACCGACTGCACGGCGATGTCGTAGGCCGTCTGACGCTCCTCAGGACTGTCAAGGACAATCTTCTCCATGCTGTACAGATAGGCGTCACCGTCCAGCAGGCCGGCACGCAGCTTATGTCTGAGCACGCTCTTCACGGCACGCTCAAAGGCCTCCTCGCTGACCAGACCCAGGTCGATGGCCTCCTGCAGGTGGGCATAGTTCGCCCCGTGCGGGAAGTCCACGTCGTTGCCGCCGTTAATGGCCGCAGCAGCCTTGAGCACCACCGGGTCGACAGCCTGCTGTCCACCGCTCTCTTGTCCCTTTTCACGCTCCACAGGCAACTGGTCAATGGCCGTGTAGTCACTCACCACCATGCCGTCGAAACCCAGATAGCCGCGCAGAATGTCCTGCAGAATCTCTGCATTGGCAGCACACTTCACGCCATGCACCTCATGGTAGCCGGGCATGACCACACGGCTGCCCTCCAGACGGATCATCGTCTCATGGGGCAGCAGTATCTCCTCCATCAGCTCCTTCTCGCCGGCATCACCGCCGCCGCCATAGCCTAAGTAGTGCTTCGAACAGGCGCCTACGCCGCTCTTCAGGTCACCCTGCTGCAGACCGCGCACAAAGGCACAGCCCATGACGGCCGACAGGTAGGCGTCCTCGCCGTACGACTCCTCCAGACGGTTGAAGCTGGGCGTGCGGCATACGTCCACCATTGGCGACAGCGCCAGCACACCGCCCATCTTACGCATCAGCGTACTTGTCTGGTGCGTCTTCAGCGCTGCCAGCTCAGGGTTGAACGACCCCGCCTGGCCTATCTGCTGCGGATAGATGGTAGCCCCCAGGGTGTTCACGCCCGTCAGCACCTCCTCATGCAACAGTGCAGGGATGCCGTTGGGCGTATGTCCAATAATCCACTGCTGCACGGCAGCCGCCCTGTCACGAATCTCATTGGGGTCACGGGGCTGCTGCATGGCAAACTGCGAGAAGTGGCCAATGCCGTACGGTATCAGCTCGTGGCACTTGGCGGTGTCGAGCCGTCCTTGCTCGTCGAAGAGCACGTCCATATACATACTTCTCAACTGGGCGATACGCTCCTCCTGGGGCATCCGCTCATAGAGTTCATTCACTTGCTGTTCCATATCTGTCTCCTTACATCCGACAGTCAGCAGGGCTGCACCGGCCAGCGCCAGCAACCCCAGCATCCTGCCCTTCCTGCCAGCCTGCTGGCGTAATTTCCTATTTAACTTCATTATTTAACTCCAAAAACTTAAATCACTTATTATTCTCACAACCTAATAGCGGTAGAACCCAGCCCATAGCCACGTACCGTCAACGTACCACGGCCTTTCACCACGGCAATGCATCGGCCGAAGAACGCCTTGCGCTGCGGCGCAGTGAAACGCTCCATCGACGTCTGGCTGCCATTGTCGGTAGCAATCACCTGGGCACCGCCGTCAGCAGTGAAGAACAGCTGGTCCTCGGCCCACGGACAGCGGTTGCCGTCCTTGTCGACCACCACAGCCTGCACGAAGGTCAGGTCACGACCCTGATAGTCTACCGTCAGCGCCACATGGTCGGGGGCACCTGCCGTACGTATCACCTGCTGGCGTACCACCTGTCCGCCCTTGCGTGCCACAACCTTTACCTCGCCCGGCTCAAACGTCACTCGCCAGCCTACATGGTACGGGGTATTCAAGGCGCCAGCACCATTTCCTGCTTCTCCAGTCTCATTTCTAACCATCTTATTACGAGTACCTTGGCTCTTTCCGTTAACGAACAACTCTACATCATCAACCTGACTATAGTAACACCACAGGTCTATCTCCTGACCCTCCAGCCAGTTCCAGTGCGGGAAGAGGTGCAGCACCGGCTGCTGCGTCCATTCGCTCTGGTACATGTAGTAGACGTCCTTAGGCTGACCAGCCAGGTCAATGATGCCGAAGTACGACGAGCGCGCCGGGAAACCGTAGGGTGTGGGCTCGCCAATATAGTCGAAGCCCGTCCAGATGAACTGTCCGCCGACATACGGCGTATGCTTCACCACGTCCCAGGTCTGCTCGTGCGTGCTGGACCACGACGCATGCATATTGTCGTATGCCGAACACATGAACGTCGGGTCGGTATAGGGCAGCCACCACTCCTTCGGAGCCTTGCGGATACTGTCGCTGGGCATCATGTAGAAGCCGTTGGTCTGCAGCGCACTGACGCTCTCGGTCATGATGAACGGACGCCCGGGAAAGTTCTTCGGCACGTCCTTAATCCACTCATGGTGGTAGTTGAAGCCGATAATGTCGACAGCCTTGCCCTTGAACAGATGGTTGCCCGGCGAGGGCTCATTACAGCCCGCCGTGATGGGGCGCGTACGGTCATAGCGTCTGACAATGTCGCTCAGATGTTCGGCCAACATGGTCTCAGTCTCCCCCTGTCCCCCTCCCAAGGAGGGGGTATCGTCGTGCGGTTTATTGAGAATGAGATTGGCTTCATCGGCAGTCGTCGGCTCCTCTCCTTGGGAGGGGTCGGGGGAGGCTGACCACTGCTCCAGCACCTCGTTGCCTATCGACCACATCAGGATGCTCGGATGGTTACGGTCCCTCAGCACCAGGTCGGTCAAGTCGCGCTCGTGCCACTGGTCGAAGAAGCGCGCATAGTCGTTCTGGGTCTTACGGCGCCGCCACATGTCGAAGCTCTCGTCCATGACGATGAAGCCCATCGTGTCGCACATGTTCAGCAATTCGGGAGCCGGCGGGTTATGGCTGCAGCGGATGGCATTCACACCCATCGCCTTCAGCTTCACAAGCTTACGGTGCAGGGCGTCCTCATGCACGGCAGCACCCAGACAGCCCAGGTCGTGGTGCTCGCAGACACCGTTCAGTTTCATGTTCTTGCCGTTCAGCCAGAAGCCCGTCTTTGCATCGAAGCGGAAGTCGCGGAAAGCCGTCGTCGTCCACACCTCGTCGACCACGCGGCCACCCTTCACCACCTGCGTCTTCACCTGGTAGCAGTAGGGATGCTCCGGCGACCAGCGGTGCGGCACCTTCACCTTCAGCCCTACCTCGCGGCCCGTGGCGTCGTACACGGCATGGCGCAGCTTATAGCCCTTGCCCTGCACGTCGGCGGTCACCGTCACCTTGCCGCTCTTCGCGTCGGCGGTCACATGCACGCCCCAGGGCTTCACATGGGTCTCGTCGCACGTCGTCAGCCATACGTGGCGGTAGATGCCGCAGCCCGAATACCAGCGCGAGTTCGGCTGGTCGCTATTATCCACACGGACGGCAATGACGTTGTCGCCCGTCCGCAGGTAGCGCGTAATATCATAGACGAACGAGCTGTAGCCGTAGGGGCGGTGCCCTACCTGCTCGCCGTTCACGTATACCGTCGAGTTCATATAGACGCCGTCGAACTCCAGCAGGTACACACACACCTCGTGTATACGGAAGTGCTTGCGGTACCACCCCACGCCGCCGGGCAGGGCACCGCCGCCGGCACCCGACGGGTTCGAAGCCATGAAGTCGCCCTCAATGGCCCAGTCGTGCGGCAGGTCCAGCACGCGCCAGTGTGCGTCGCTGTAGTCAGCACGGCGCATCTGCGCCGAGTCGGCCAGCATGAACCGCCAGCCACCGTCAAAATTCTCGCGCTTACGGCCTTGTGCCGGCATCAGGCACAAGGCTCCCAAAACAACAGCCAGAAATCGCTTCATATCTCAAATCTCTAATCTCAAATCACAAATCTTAAATCACAAATCTCAAATCACCACCTTAAACCTCGCCCCGGGACCGGCATAGCTGGTATCGAGCACGACATCGCCGCCCAGACGGCGCGCCACGGTGCGGCTGTAGGTCAGACCAAGACCCATGCCGGCCTTGAACGTGTCGAGCTTCACGAAACGCTCGAAGATGTGCTCGGCCTCAGCAGGGGGGACGCCGGGACCGTGGTCCTCAACGCTGATGGCGACACGGCCGTTCTCCTCGGCAGCACGCACGACAATAGGACCCTCGCCGCGGTTCTTCACGGCATTGTCCAGCAGCGGCGACACGATGCGCTGCAGCGTCTTCTGCAGACCCACCACCTGACGGTCGTCGGCCAGCGTGGTCTCCACCACGATGTCGTCGGCGGCCAGATCCATCTCCTTGCAGAAGTCTGCCACGACACGACGCAGGGCCTCGTTACATGCCACCTGGGCACCGGCATCGACATTCAGCGAGTCGATGTTCGCCATCTCGAGCACCTCGTCAATCATCGCCGTAATCTGGCGGGCGTTATGCATCACCATGCCCGAGATGTGCTTACGCTCCTCCTGGCTGATATGGTAGCTCTCGTCGGCCAGCACCTGTCCGAAGCCGCTGATAATGTTCAATGGCGTGCGCACCTCGTGGCTCACATTCTGGATGAACGACGTCTTCACCTTGTCCGACTCCAGCACACGCTGGTAGGCGGCCTGCATCTGCCGTATGTGGCGACGGCGCGACTGGACGATATAGACCAGTGCCACCACCAGCAGGGCCAGCAGGGCGGCAATGGCCGTCAGCGCATATATCCCCAGCAGGCTGGCCTGGCGCTTATCCTCCTACCGCTGCAGCTCCTGCTGGATACCCTGCATGGAGCCCGCCAGGATGACGCTGTTCACCGAGTCGGTCTCATGGGCACCGCGCTTCAGTGCCTGATAGGCCTCCTCCCAGCGGCCGGCATTGGCATAGATGTCGGCCTGCGTCTCGTAGGGGTCGTCGGCACTCTCTATGGTCAGCTGCACAGCCTCATCGGTCTTGCCCAGCATGGCCAGGTAGAATATCTCCATCTTACGGCCGTGGACCGACGACAGCCCCTGGGCCTGACCGTCCTTATAGGCTTGATAGCCCTGCATGAACCGCTCTTTGTCGCCCATGGTGTAGTACACCAGCGCACGGCGCGTCTCAATGTCGAACAGCCGCTCGGGCGACGCCTGGCGCGCCAGCTCTGCTGCCTGGTCTATCAGGATGAGTGCCGAGTCAGGGTTCTCGCCCATATAGATATTGGCAAGGTTCATATAGATGGGCGGTATGCTCTCAGCGTAGCCTTCCTGCTCCATGCGGCGTATGACCTCGCGGAAGCATCGCTTGGCATTCTCCTTCTCGCCGCTGTAGCGGTAGATGTGGCCCATCATATTGACGGCCATGTACATCTCCTTGTCCAACTTGCGCTCGGTGAGCTCCTTCGACAGCTGTGTGGCCAGCTTATAAGCCTCCATGACGTGCAGGCGGTTCAGCTCGAAGACTATCTCGTTGCACCGCTGCGTGTAGTAGTAGTGCAGGTCGCCCTGGCGCAGCAGGTAGTCCTGCAGCACCTTCACATGCTTGTAGAAGCGGGCAGAGTCAGCCTCGTTGAAAGAACGGAACACGGAGTCGCGCAGAGTCTTGAACTCTGCCGACTCCTTATAGTCGTTGGCATCGGCGTTAGCCCTCTGGGGCACGCCCGTCGCCAGTACCAGCAGGCCGGTGGCAATATGCAGTAGTAACTTCTTTTTCATTAGGTCGCAGTCTTTTGCCTGCACCTCTGCGATTAAGCGAGGGCCATGATGCTTGCATCAATGGCCGAGCGTGAGCAGAGTCGCACGCTTCTGCGTGCAAAGTTAATAAAAAATGTGCAAAACACAAAAGGAAAACCAGAAAAAATGCCCTGCAGCCTACTTCGTTCCTCCGGCCTCGTCTGTCGCCGCACGTATCTGGTCAAAGACACACAAGGCGTCGCGGAACGCACCGTAGTGAAAGTCAGTACCCGTCAGCGAGTGCAGCACATGCATCACGGCCTCCAGCTGCATGTTACGGACGGCGCCAGGCTCGTCGAACGCTATCGGCAGCACACCGTTCTCCAAGCCCTTCTTACGGGCCTTTCGTATCACGGCAACACACTCTGCCTTCGTCAGTCCCACGTCCTCGTACAGCAGCAGATGCAGATCGACGTAGCCGCACGGAAACTTCGCCAACAACAGCTTCATCACATACAGATAGACACTACAATAGGTAACGAATATCTTCAGACGACCATTCTCGTCTCTCAGCAGAAACGGGCTGAAACGCTCTACAAACATGCAGAAGTCAACCATCTTCAAATAACGTGTGTTCATAGTCTTACTCCTTTTACTTGATTAATACACCATTCAGATAATTCATCGCATACGAGCGGATACGCCAGCACAGCGGACTGTTCTGGCGGAAGTGCAGCGCCTTGCTCAGCAGGGCGCCATTGCAGCCGAAGCTGGACTTCAGCTGGTCGCGGTACTTACGCTTGACAATAATCATCATAGTCATGTTCCTTTCTTTTCTTTAGTTCCGTACTTAGAGTACGCTGCGAAAGTAACCAAAAAAAGAAAGGCGGACCGCCCGATTCGTCAGCCCGTCAACAACTCGTCAGAAATCTCGTCAGAGCACGCCCCTACCCGTCACTGCCACGTCAGCAGAACCTTCTGGAGTATCTCCCAAAAACATTCACACAACAACTGCCAGGGACAACTGTCACCCATGTCGTAGTAAGCCTCCAGGCGCACCTCGCCAGGAATATGGCGTGCATAGTTGCTCATCGTCGACGGCCCGATGGCGAGTTGCTCCGGCCACTCCTCAGGAGTAGCCGCAACGGCAAGGTCGTAGAAGGCCTTCTTCCGCAACTTGTCGTCCAAACGGTCGTGCACCACCAGATACACCCCTATCCAGCACTCCTTCGACGTGAACAAGTCGCCGCGACGCGTCTGAAGCTCAGCGAGCGACACGCGTAGCACGTCGCGACGCCCGTCAACAGGCAAGGCCCTGTAGCGCCGACGCGCCACATCGGCGGCGGTAGTGCCGGCAGGAAGGTTCTGCACCGACGCAGGCGGACTGGCCGAGAAGGCTGACAGGTTGTAGTGGGCACGTATCGCGTTGCACACCTCCGCCAGCTCAGGCTGCTCCGTTCGGGCAGCATAATAGAGGATGCTCATCATATAGGGCATGGCCAGCACATACGAGCCAGCGTTCTTCGCCAGCTTCACCAGTTCGTCCAACTGGAAATGTACCCCGTCATGTACGATAACACCCTTCATCCTACGTCCTCAAAGCCTGCTTTTTTCTTCTTGACAACAAACCGCATCCTGCCCAGCTTCTTGGCGCTGGAGACCGAAGGACGGTTCAGCTTCTCTTCCATGTTCAACACGACAACAGCCGGCTTCAGCTGCTTCTCGCTGCTCTTGTATGTCAGGACAACGTCTTTGGCCAGCTCCATGCCCTTAATGAGGGCCTTGAAAACCTCTGCCTGCATCCGCAACGTCGACAACAGCTCCTTCTCGCTGTTGAAGGCTGCAGCAAGACCCAGCACAGTGCCGGCAGCACACGGCTGTTGGCCGTGATGCACCAGCACAAGCTCGACAGTCAGACGCATGACGCCCTTGGCGTTCACGGGGACATGACCGAACGTCAGACCCCAGCCGCGAAGGTTCGACCAAAGGTTGCCAAGCCGCATCATGTTCATCGCACTGATCGGTGAGGGTTCCGACAGCCAGTAGTTGCGACTCAGGTCCATCAGCCGCTCCCACGACAGCTCGTCGCCCTCACGGCCAAGCGTGTGCACGCTGCCGACCTCGACCTTATCCCAAACGACACCCTCCGTCTGATCGCCCTCGGGCAACAGGAAGTAAGGACGCTGGCGCGCCTCCAACGGCACCTGCGGGTTCACGTACGACACCACCGGGTGGCTGTGCGTCTCTATGCCGTAGCTGCCGTCGCGGCCATCCATCTCGCGCGTCACCACCAGCGTACCAATCTGAAGCCCCACCGTACCGCCATACTCAATAATGCGGTACGGATGCTCCAGTGCAACATAGCTCGTCTGTATCATATACTCTCACGTTATCGTTTATTGCTGCAAAGTATCAGTCACCCAGCAGTTCGTCCCAGGCAGGGTCGTCGAACAGCCCCGGGGCCATGGCGCTGCCGGGTGTCTGCGGGTTGTCCGTGTGAATGCTGTCGCCGCCACTACCTGCCAGCAGCTGTTGGTTCATCTTAATCTCTACTGCCTCCATCCGAGGCTCTGAATATGCTTTCTTCATTGTTCTTTACTTTTTTACATGTAATTGTTGAGCTTGCGACCGCTCAGATCATACCACTCACTTGTCTTATTCGTCCGATTCGTGAGATTCGTGTTCGTTATGCCAGTGGTCTCGCCACCGCAATAAAGCTCATCTCTGAATTATATAATTCACGCTGCAAAGTTACGAAGTTTTTTTGATATACGTGCATTTCTTGCAAAAAATGCATGCAGCAAAAATGTAACAAAACTGTTGTGTCCAACTTTCTGGGTTCACTTCAAAAACCGTCCCTCTGTTACACCGTGATAAAACTTCTTGACACGGCTTGTTCGCGGGGCACGC
>JAEEGL015484506.1_pt1 | contig 22804 bp, 18 predicted proteins | sample 9134231 | NCBI WGS metagenome assembly JAEEGL01 (sample SAMN16246548, study PRJNA631951) | gut metagenome | biome: gut microbiome; feature: rumen; material: fiber-attached | host: Bos | place: Iran: Karaj | collected 2018-10 | reverse complement strand
GAAAAAACCCCTCCGCCGTCCTGATCCGCGGAGAGGTCTCGTGTTCATCTCAGAAAAGGGATCCTTCCGGGGCCTGTTCCGGCCGGCGAGGAAGGCTTCGCCGACGGCGCCGTGATGGACCTCTCCAAGACCGTGAAGGCTGACGCCACCGGCCGCGACAAGTTCGTCATCGACTTCACCTTCATCACCGAGAGCGGCTATGAGGGCCACTTCAAGACCCTGCACTTCGAGACCGTGCCGATCACCCTGCTGGCGGCGGACGCCCTCACCGGCCCCACCCAGATCTCCTTCTTCGCCCCGGCGGAGTAAGCCCCTGTCCCTTCCCGTTTCTCCGGTCCCCGGCGCTGCCGGGGGCCTTTTTTGCTGCCTTTCTCCCCCTCCCCCTCCGCCCCGCCGGGCACGAAAAAACCCCTCCGCCGTCCTGATCCGCGGAGAGGTCTCGTGTTCATCTCAGAAAAGGGATCCTTCCGGGGCCTGTTCCGGCCGGCGAGGGGCCCTGCCGTATCTCACGGCTCCGGGCGGGAGATCAGGCGTCCATGAGCCGGAAGCCGCTGTCCGTGAGCTTCCGGCGGATCTCCCCGATCTGGGCGAAGTCCCGGGTCTCCAGCCCCAGGGTCAGGATGCAGGAGGTGACCGCGGAGCCCGCGTTGCCCACGTTGTGCACCACGCTCACCACGTTGGCGCCGCAGTCCGCCACGATGCGGCTCACCGCCACCAGCTGGCCGGGCTTGTCCTCCAGGGCCACGTGGAGCTGCACCCGGCGGCCGGCGGTCATCAGGCCCCGGGAGATCACCCGGGAGAGGATGTTCACGTCGATGTTGCCCCCGGAGATGAGGCAGCAGACCTTCTTTCCCGCCACGGGCACCTTCTGGAACAGGGCCGCCGCCAGGGACACCGCCCCGGCTCCCTCGGCGATCATCTTCTGCTTCTCCAGCAGGGTGAGGATGGCCGCGGCGATCTCGTCCTCGTTCACGGTGACGATGCCGTCCACATACTTCCGGCAGGCGGCAAGGGTGAGCTCCCCGGGGGTGCGCACGGCGATGCCGTCGGCGAAGGTCTTGGCGGTGGGGAGGGTCACGGCGCTGCCCGCTTCCAGGCTCCGGGCCATGGAGGGGGCGTTCTCCGCCTGCACGCCCCAGACCTGCACCTTCGGGTTCAGGGTCTTCACGGCGCAGGCCACGCCGGAGATCAGGCCGCCGCCCCCCACCGGCACCAGCACCACCTCCGCCTCCGGCAGCTGGTCCAGGATCTCCAGCCCGATGGTCCCCTGCCCCGCGATGACCTCGTCGTCGTTGAAGGGGTGGATGAAGGTCATGCCGCTCTCCCGCTGCAGGCGGCAGGCGTAGTCGTAGGCGTCGTCGTAGCCGCCCTTCACCAGCACCACCTCTGCCCCGAAGCCCTTGGTGGCCTCCACCTTGGAGATGGGCGCGCCGTCGGGCATGCACACCACGGAGCGGATGCCCATGCGGCTGGCCGCCAGGGCCACCCCCTGGGCATGGTTCCCCGCGGAGCAGGCGATGATCCCCGCCGCCCGCTGCTCCTCCGAGAGCTGGCTGATCTTGTAGTACGCCCCCCGGAGCTTGAAGGAGCCCGTGAGCTGCAGGTTCTCCGTCTTGAGGAAAAGGCTGCCGCAGGGGTGGGGCAGGGCCGTGGCCTCGATCATGTCCGTCCGCCGGGCCACCGCCTTGAGGACGTACGCCGCGTGATAGATCTTCTCCAGTGTCACCATGGTGTTCGCTCCTTTTTTGTCTCTCCGGATGTCCGGCCGTCCGGTCCTGCGCTGCCCCCGGGGCCCGCCTCCGTCTTTCGGGGATCGGGCAGGGGGATCAGCCCTTGCGCAGGGTCCGCACCAGCAGGGAGACCCCGTAGCAGGCCGCGGCGCACAGCACGATGGCGGCGCCGGCGGAGGTGTTCAGGCTGTAGGAGGCCAGGAGCCCCGCCACCCCGCACACCAGGGCGATGGCCACGCTCCACAGGGCGTGCTGCCGGGAGGACCGGGCCAGGTTGCGCCCCGCCGCCGCCGGGAGGATCAGCAGGGCATTGATGAGCATGACCCCCACCCAGCGGATGGAGAGCATCACCGCCACCGCCACCAGCACCACGAAGGCCGCCTCCCACAGGCGGGTCTTCACCCCCCGGCTCCGGGCCAGGGAGGGGTTGATGCTGGTGAGGAGCAGACCGTTGTACATGGCCAGCCACAGCCCCACGCCCCCGGCCAGGGCCAGCAGCAGCCAGAGCAGGTCCTGCTCCCGCACCGTGAGGACGTCGCCGATGAGCAGGGAGGAGTATTTCGCGAAGCCGCCCCCCGCCGAGAGGATCAGCAGGCCCAGGGCCACCGAGGTGGAGGAGAACACGCTGATCACCGTGTCCGCCGAGGCCGCGCCCTTGCGCTTGATCACCGTGATGAGCAGGGCCCAGAGGATGCCGAAGACCAGCATGCTGACCAGGTCGTTCCCCACCCCCAGGATGATCCCCAGGCCGATGCCCGTCAGGGCGCTGTGCCCCAGGGCGTCGGAGAAGAAGGCCATCTGCTGGTTCACCGCCATGGTGCCCAGCAGGCCCAGCAGGGGCGTCAGCAGCAGGATCGCCAGCAGGGCCCGCTTCATAAAGTCAAACTGCATGGCCTCCAGGGGGAGGCCGCCCAGCAGGGCATAGATTCCTTCCATCACTGCGCCTCCCCGCTGCCGAAGACCCGGTCGAACTCCGGGGATTCGAACACATAGTCCGGCTGCCCCTGGCAGAGCACCGTCTTGTCCAGGAGCACCACATGGTCTGCGTAGTCCCGCACCAGGCGCAGGTCATGGCTCACCAGCAGGATGGCCATGTGTCGCGTGGTGCGCAGATGGGACACCGTGTCCAGGAAGAGCTGCAGGCCGTTGACGTCCATGCCGGAGACGGGCTCGTCCATGACCAGCAGGTCGGGGGCGGGGTGCAGGCTCAGGGCCAGGAGGACCCGCTGGATCTCGCCGCCGGAGCAGCGCCCCAGGGGCCGGTCCACCAGCTCCTCCGCCTGGACCTCCCGCAGGGCCTGCCGGATCTCCTCCCGGGTCTTCCGGCCGATCCCCGTCCACACCGGCCGCCGGGAGAAGGCCGCCGCCATGAAGTCCGCCACCGTCACGGGCATCTCCCGGTCGAACTCCAGGTGCTGGGGCACATAGCCCGTCACCAGGTGGGGCACCTCCCGGCCGTGCTCGTTGACGTGGCGGATGGCGCCGCTGCTCTTCAGCTCCCCCAGCAGGGCCCGGACCAGGGTGGTCTTGCCGGCGCCGTTCTGGCCGATGAGCACCGTCAGCTGCCCGCAGTGGATGTGCATGGACACATCGTGGAGCAGGGTCTGCCCGCCCCGGTTCACGGAGACGTGCTCCAGCTCGATATGGCACAGGTTGCACGCATGAGGCATATGAGGCATGGTATCCCTCCAGGATATTTCAAAGACGATCCATTGGTCGTGGAACAACCGGAATGCAGACAAGGGGATCCCGGGCCCGCGGGCCCGACCGGAGGCTTTCCGGCCGCCTCCGGACGCTTCGGGGCATCCCCTTTGCCTCGCGATCCATCCTTACTGCGGTGCGGATTCCGCCTCCGCCGCCACCAGGTCCTCCGCCAGGGCCAGGGCGGCCAGCAGGCCCTTCACATGGGTGCGCTCATAGCCGTGGGAGGCGTAGACTCCCTGGCCGAAGCAGGCAAAGCGGGCGTCCAGGCCGGCGTGAAGGGCGGTGGCGGTGTCGGAGGAGTAGCGGGGGTAGATGTCCACCGCGTAGGGCAGTCCCAGGCGCCGGGCCCGGGCGATGAGCTCGTTGGTGAGGTCCCAGTCATAGGGGCCGGCGGCGTCCTTGGCGCAGATGGAGAGCTGGTTTTCATGGCAGCTGAGGTCGTCCCCCACGCAGCCCATGTCCAGGGCCACGATGTCCTCCACGTTCTCCTTGTACAGGGTGGAGGCCCCGTGGCCGATCTCCTCGTAGACCGTGAAGGCCAGCACCGTCCTGCGGGCGGGGACCACCTCTCCCCGGGCGATCTCCCGGGCCAGGGTCAGCAGCACCGCCGCCGAGGCCTTGTCGTCCAGGAAGCGGCATTTCACGAAGCCGGCGGGGGTCACCGTGAACCGGGGGTCGAAGGACACCATATCCCCGGGGCGGATCCCCAGGGCCTCCGTGGCCTCCCTGGACCAGGTCTCCTCGTCCACCACGATCTCCAGGTTCTCGTCGCTGCGCTTCTCCTCGGTGACGTCCCCCCACACGTGGCGGCTGGCGTGCACGGACTGCACGGTGCCGGTGTAGGTCTTCCCCGTGCGGGTGTGGATGAGGACGTTCTCGTTCTCCACGGCGTTGTCGTTCCAGCCGCCGATCTTCGTGTAGCGCAGGCAGCCGTTGGGTTTCACCGAGCGGACCACCATGCCCAGGGTGTCCAGGTGGGCGCAGAGCAGCAGGCCCCGGTCCTCCCTGTCCCCGGAGACCGTGCACACCACGGCCCCCTTGTGGGTGACCCGCGGGCTGAAGCCCAGCTTCCCCAGTTCCTCCGCCACATACGCCGCGCAGGCTCCCGTCATCCCCGTGGGGGAGGGGATCGCCGTCAATGCCGCCAGATCCTTCAGAATGCGCTCCTGCTTCTCCATGTCCTCCAGGCCTCCTGTTCCAGATTCGCCTGCCATTATACCCTCTTTTTCCCACTTATGCCATAGGCGCGGAAAAAAACATCTGCACGCGAAAAAAACATCTGCGGGCCGCCCCCCGGGAAGGCAGGAAATCGCCCGCCAAGGCAGAAATTTTTGATGGTTTCCTTCCTTTTATCTTCCACAGTCTCATCACCGATCACGCTGGAGGAGTATGCCATGCGCACACGCTTCACCCACGGCTGGGAATTCTGCAAGGTGTCCCGGGACACCGCCTTTTCCGACGTCCCCGATGCTGCCTGGCAGGCCGTCTCCCTGCCCCACGACTGGCTCATCGGCCAGGCGTGGAACCTCTACGAGGACAGCGACGGCCTCTACCGCCGGGTGATCCACGTCCCGGAGGAGCAGACGGGCCGGACCTGGATTCTGCACTTCGACGGGGTCTACATGGACAGCGAGGCCGCCCTGAACGGGGAGCTCATCGCCCGCCACCCCTATGGCTACACGGCCTTTGACGTGCCCCTCACGGGAAAGCTGAAGGCCGGGGACAACCTGTTCACCCTCCGGGTCCGCTACCGCAGCCCCAACAGCCGCTGGTACTCCGGCGCCGGCATCTTCCGGGAGGTCACCCTGTCGTCCCACCCGGGGGCATACCTGGTGGAGGACGGCATCCGCTGGGCGGCGGTCCGGGAGGGCGCCGTCTGGCACTGCCGGGCCGCCGCGGAGGCGGACAACGCCGAGGGTCTCCCCCTCAGCTTCACCCTGACGGACAGCCGGGGGAACGTGGTCGGGCAGGCGGAGGCCGCCGTGCGGGACGGCGTCGGGGAGGCCGCCTGGGACGTGCGCTCCCCCCGGAAGTGGTCCCCGGAGGAGCCCTGCTTCTACACTCTCTCCGCCGCGGTGGAGGAGGACGTCCTCACCCGGCGGGTGGGCTTCCGGGAGGTGGTCTTCTCCCCGGAGGAGGGGCTGCTCCTCAACGGCGAACAGGTGAAACTCCACGGGGTCTGCCTCCACCACGACCTGGGGCTGCTGGGCTCCGCCTTCCACCCCCGGGCCGCCCGGCGCCAGCTCCTGCTGATGAAGGCCATGGGCGTCAACGCCCTGCGCACCAGCCACAATCCCCCCGCCGCCGCCCTGCTGGACCTGTGCGACGAGCTGGGCATCCTGGTGGCGGACGAGTTCACCGACATGTGGCGCCGCCCCAAGACGCCCTACGACTATGCCCGTTTCTTCGACGACTGGGTGGAAAAGGACGCCGCCGCCTGGGTGCGCCGGGACCGCTGCCATCCCAGCGTCATCCTCTGGTCCATCGGCAACGAGATCTACGACACCTTCGCGGACCCGGAGGCGGTGGACATCACCCGGCGCCTCATGGACCTCACCCGGCGCCACGACCCCTGGGGGAACGCCCGGGCCACCATCGGCAGCAACTACATGCCCTGGGAGGGCGCCCAGCGCTGCGCCGACGTGCTGAAGATCGCCGGCTACAACTACGCCGAGAAGTACTACGCCCGCCACCACGCGGAGCACCCGGACTGGGTGATCTACGGCAGCGAGACCGCCTCCTTCCTGGCCTCCCGGGGGGTCTACCACTTCCCCGCCCGGGTGAACATCCTCTCGGAGGAGGATCTGCAGTGCTCCGCCCTGGGGAACAGCTCCACCTCCTGGGGGGGCAAGAGCATCAGCCACCTCCTGGCGGAAGACCTGAACAATCCTTACTCCATGGGCCAGTTCATCTGGTCCGGCATCGACTACATCGGGGAGCCCACCCCCTACCACACCCGCTGCTGCTACTTCGGCCAGGCGGACACCGCCTGCTTCCCCAAGGACAGCTTCTTCCGCTTCCAGGCCGCCTGGACGGACCCGGCGGAAGCGCCCATGGTGCACATCGGGGTGAACTGGGACTGGAACCCCGGCCAGCTGGTGGACGTCCCCGTGGCCTCCAACTGTCCCCGGGTGCAGCTGTGGCTCAACGGCGTGCTCATCGGGGAGGAGGCCGTGGACCAGCGCGACCCGGAGAAAGCCCTGGCCCTGTGGCAGGTGCCCTTCCGGCCGGGCATGCTCCTGGCCCGGGGCTGCGATGAGGAGGGCCGCGTGCTGGCGGAGGACCTGCGGGCCACCAGCGGCGACCCCGTCCGGCTGACCCTCGCCTGCGAGGACCCCGCCCTCCTGGCGGACGGGGAGGACCTGGTCTTCCTCACCGTGGGGGCGGTGGACGGCCAGGGCTTGCCGGTGGAGAACGCCAACACCCGCGTGTGGATCCGGGTGGAGGGCCCCGCCCACCTCATCGGCCTGGACAACGGCGACTCCACGGACACCGACGGCTACCGGCAGGACAGCCGCTGCCTGTTCGCCGGAAAGCTCCTGGCGGCGGTGGGCCTGGCCCGCCGGGCCGGGGAGATCACCGTGCGGGCGGAGGCCCCGGGGCTGGCCCCTGCCTGCCTCACCCTCACCGCAAAGCCGGCTCAGGCCGTCTTCCCCTCCGTGCCCCCCGTCCTGCGGACCATCCCCATGGCGGCGGCGGCGGCGGCGGCGAAACCCCTCATCCGGCGCATCGACCTTGCGCCCCAGGGGGACACCGCCCTGACCCCGGAGCGGCCCGCGGTGGACTTCGCCGTGTCCGTGCTGCCCCCCGAGGCCGCCGGGGAAGCCCTCTGCTTCCGCGTGGTGAACGAGGCCGGCATCACCAGCCCCTGCGCCGCGGTGGAGGAGATCCCCGGGGGCGTCCGGGTGCGCGGCGCCGGGGACGGGGCCGTGTACCTCCGGGCCACGGCGAAAAACGGCGCGGACCATCCGCGGATCATCTCCCAGACGGAGCTCACCCTCACGGGCTTCGGCTCCGCGAACCTGGACCCCTACGGCTTCGTCACCGCCGGGCTCTACGACCTCCACTGGGGGGACATCGGCGCCGGCAACGACCAGGGCATCTCCTTCGCCCGGGACGAGGAGAGCATGGTGGGTTTCACCCATGTGGACTTCGGCCCCGTGGGCTCCGACGAGATCACCCTCCCCGTCTTCGCCCTGAGCGATGATCCCGTGGAGATCGCCCTGTGGCTGGGGGATCCCCGGCAGGGCGGCGAGCTGGTGGACCGGCTCCGCTATCAGAAGCCCTCCATCTGGAACACCTACCAGCCGGAGACCTGGAAGCTCCCCCGGCGCATCACCGGGCTGCAGACCCTCTGCTTCTCCATGGACCGCAAGGTGCACCTCCGGGGCTTCTCCTTCACCCGGCAGTCCCGGGCCTGGCTTCCCCTCTCCGCCCTGGAGGCGGACACCGTCTACGGCGACGACTTCACCCGCACGGACCGCGGGGTGGAGGGCATCGGCAACAACGTGACCCTGCTCTTCCGGGACATGGACTTCGGCCCCGGCGGCAAGGCCCGCCTGTGCCTGCGGGGCGCCACCCCCCTGGAGATCTGCGCCGTGAACCTGCGCCTCACCGACCCCGCCGGGGAGGAGAGCACGCAGATCCTCTCCTTCCGGGGGGACGGCGGAGAAACCCAGACCTTCGCCCTCACCCTGCCCGCCGGCCTGTGCGAGGCGGCCTTCGTCTTCCTCCCCGGCGCGCAGTTCGACTTCTTCGGCTTCCGCTTTGAACAGGAGGTGTGAGCATGCCCTTCATCGACCATCCCATCGCCCCCGGGGTCACCCACATCGAGGAGAGCCCCATGGGGGTCTGCATGACCCTGCTGGAGGGCCGGGACAGCGCCCTGCTGGTGGACACGGGCTACGGCCTGGCGGACACCGCCGCCCATGTGCGCTCCCTGCTGCCGGAGGGCAAGCCCCTGCAGGTGGTGCTGACCCACGCCCACCACGACCATGCCCTGGGGGCGCTGTGGTTCCCCTCGGTCTGGCTGCTGGAGGAGGAGGCGGCGGACTTCCGGGAGTACGGCGACGAGCACTGGCGCCGCCATGTGCTGGGGGGCGCCCGGAGCCACGGCGTCACGGTGGACGAGGCCGCCTTCCTGGCCGCCCCCCTGCCCGCCTGGAGCGCGCCTCCGGCCTCCGTGGACCTGGGGGGCCTCACGGTGGAGCTCCTGCCCCTCCCCGGCCACACCCCCGGCTCCCTGGTGGTCTGGGTGCCCTCCCTGGATCTGCTCCTCACCGGGGACGACTGGAACCCCTGCACCTGGCTCTTCTTCCCGGAGGCCCTCCCCGTGCGGCAGTACCTGGAGAACGCGCGGAAGCTCCTGGCGCTCCCCTTCCGGCAGGTGGTGTGCTCCCACAGCCCCACCCCCTACCCCCGGGAAAAGCTGGAGCGCTTCCTCACGGGCCTCACCGACGAGGTGCTCCGGGCTGCGGAGCCCTCCCCCGAGGGCGCCCCCTACGGCATCAACACCCACACCGCCCACCCCACCCCGGACCAGATCCTGGTCTTTGACTTCGACCGCTTTCCTCAGGAGGCATGAGCATGGAGAACATTCGCCGCGTCACCCCGGAGGGCCCCGTGGCCTTCCGCAACCAGGCGAACTATTGCGTGGGCACGGGCCGGCTGGGCCTGGGGCTCCACGCCGAGTACCAGGAGCAGCTGAAGGCCGTGCAGGACCTCTGCCACTTCCGCTATATCCGGGGCCACGGCCTCTTCCACGACGACCTGGCCATCTATGACCGCTTCCCCCTGCCCGACGGCACCTGGCAGGAGGGCGGTTACTGCTTCACCTACCTGGACCGGCTCATGGACAGCTACCGCGCCGCCGGGATCCGGCCCTTCCTGGAGCTGGGCTTCATGCCCGGCGCCCTGGCCTCCTCGGAGCAGACCCTCTTCTACTGGAAGGCCCACACCGTGCCCCCGAAGGACGAGGATGCCTGGGTGGACCTGGTGAAGGCCACCCTCACCCACCTGAAGGAGCGCTACGGCGAGGCGGAGGTCTCCACCTGGCCCTGCGAGATCTGGAACGAGCCCAACCTCCCCGGCTTCTGGGAGCACGCGGACCAGGCGAAATACCTGCGCCTGTATGAGATCACCTCCCAGGCGGTGAAGGCCGTCCTCCCCGCCATGCCCGTGGGCGGCCCCGCGGTCTGCGGCGGCTCCGTCACCGAGGACTGGATCGAGGCCTTCCTCACCTTCTGCCGCGACAGGCAGCTGCCGCTGGACTTCGTCTCCCGCCACGCCTACATGGCCCAGACCCCGGAGCGCACGGGCCGCTACGTCTACCACACCATGTGCACCCCGGCGGAGACCCTGGCGGAGATGCGCCGCACCCGGGAGCACATCGACCGCTTCCCGGAGTTCCGCGGCCTGCCCATGCACATCACCGAGTTCAACACCAGCTACAACCCCCGCTGTCCCATCCACGACACGGCGGAGAACGCCTGCCACATCGCGGGGCTCCTGGCCTGCCTGGGGGACGTGGCGGAGAGCTACAGCTACTGGACCTTCGGGGACGTCTTCGAGGAGACCGGCCCCGCCCCCACCCCCTTCCACGGCGGCTTCGGCATGATGGCGGACCAGGGCATCATGAAACCCACCCTCCACGCCTTCCGCTTCTTCACCAACCTGCAGGGCGTGTGCCACCACCGGGACGACAGCCTGGTGCTCATGCGGCACGAGGACGGCAGCTGGGAGGGCGTGGCCTGGAACCTGCAGGGCAAGGGCCGGGACAGCCTGACCCTGGACCTCGCCCTGTCCCTCCCGGGCCGCTGGGCCCTGCTGGAGGAGGTGGTGGACGAGGTCCACGGCAACCCCCTGGCCGCCTGGCACGCCATGGGCGAGCCCGCCTCCCTCACGGAGGAGCAGCTGGCCTTCCTGCGCACCGCCGCCCAGCCCCACTGCCGCGGCAAGGCCCTCACGGACGCGGAGGGCGTCTCCCTCACCCTCTGGCCCAACGGCATCACCCGCTTCCGCCTGGTCCCCGCCCCCCTGACGCCCGACGTGGGCTACGACTACGGGTGGTACTGCGTGGAGTGAGGCGCTCCGGAGCCCCGTGAAAAACACCCCGGCCATGCTCCCGCTTCGGCGGGGGACGCCGGGGTGTTCTGTGTTTCCGGGGCGGCGGAAGGGGATGCCTCAGGCCATGGCCAGCAGCCGGTCCCGCTTCTCCAGGGCCGACTTCAGCTCCGTGTCCTCCGTCATGCCCCACTCCTCCCGGAGCAGGCGGACGATGCGGTCCCAGGTCTCCGCGGCCCGGCGGTAGTCCCCTGTGATCTCGTGGATGTCCGCGATGCCCATGAGGGCGTCCTGGAACCGGGGCCGGGCGGGGTCCCGCTCAAAGGCCAGCTCATACAGGCCGACAGCCCGGGTGTAGTCCGCCTTCTTCGCGTAATACTGCGCCGTCTCAAAGAGGCAGGCCGGATCCTCCCCGTGCTCCGCCATGAGCTGCTCCATGATGCCGTCCGCCGCGGCCTCGTCGAAGCGGGCCAGGGCGATGTGGGCCCGGTAGGCTTCGCACAGGATGGGGTTGACCCCCGGCAGGGTCCGCAGGTGGGCCAGGGTCTCCTCCGCCTCCGCCGTCCGGTGGTCCGCGATGAGGTTGTCCGTCAGCAGCTCCCAGGGCAGGGGGCAGGCCGGGTTGGCCCGGGCCACCTCCCGGTAGAAGTCGATGGCCTGCCGGTGGTTGGCCAGGTTCCAGTCCCACACGGTGTGCCCCTCCGCCATGTTCAGCATCCAGGTGCAGTCCTTCTTTCCCGGGGCCATGCGCACCGCCTCCCGGGCATAGCGGCCGGTCTTTTTGGCGTACATGCGCATGCGGTGCCAGTACAGATAGGCCATGAGAACGGTGGCCCGCTCCCGGTGCGCCCCGGCCTCCAGCTGCCCCTTCAGGAAGTCCTCATACTCCCAGAACACCTCCCGGGGCAGCTCCTCCTCCGTGTCCAGGCGGTTCTCCACCCGGTTGAGCCGCTGCTCCGCCGTCAGGTCAAACAGATCGTCGATGCTCACCCCGAAGATCTCCGCCAGCCGGGGCAGCAGGGTGATGTCGGGCATGGCCGCCCCGTTCTCCCACTTGGAGACAGACTGCGCCCCCAGCCCCAGCTGCTGGGCCAGCTGCTCCTGGGTGAGCTTCGCCTTCAGCCGCAGCTGCCTGATTTTCTTTCCCAGTTCCATGGTTCCCCCTCCTCTTCTTTCTCCATCCTGTTCTGCCGGCACCGTCATTGTACCCCGAAGAGTCGCCCGGCACAATGGCGCATCAGGCGGACCGGGTTGCCGGTTGGTGGAGTTCAGCCGCCGCGGAAAAGGGAGGCGCCCCCGCTCCGGAAGCCCCTCCCTGTCCGTATCCGTTTTCACGGCCGCCCGGCCTCACGGCGCCATGCTCTCCTCCGCCAGGAGGATGAGCTGCTCCAGCATCTCCGGGGTCATGGGCCGCTGCTCGTTGAAGACCACCTCGCCCCGGCGGTTCAGCACCAGGGTCCGGGGCATCACGTTGTCGCCCCCCATGAGGGCCACCACGGAGTTCTCCTCCGTGTCCAGGGCGTAGAGCACCCGGTCGTCCAGCCAGCCCCGCTCCTCCAGGAATTCCGCCATGGTGGGCCAGGCCTCCAGGGGGTGGTGCACCGCCAGCACCCGCACCTCCGGGTGCGCCGCCAGCAGGTCCTCGAAATACGGCAGCTCCGCCACGCAGGGGCCGCAGTAGGTGGCCCACTGGTTGATCATCACGATGCTGCCCCTCGTCTCCGCCAGGCGGAAGACGCTCCCGTCCGCCAGCGTGATGCTGAAATCCGGCAGCTGCTGCCCCACCCCGCAGCCCAGGGGGGCACTGCTCTCCCAGGTCTCCGTCCGCACGGCCTCCGCGGCGGGTCCCGCGGGCTGCGTCCCGGCCCCGTCCGGCCAGTTCACCCAGAGCAGCACCGCCGCCAGCAGCACCCAGGGGACAAGGCGAAGCCAAAGGTTTTTCCCCCGGGGGCCGGGTTTCCTTTCCGCCGGCGTTCCGTTTCCCTTGGGCAGGGCGGGGCCCTGCAGGGTCAGCCGGCCGCAGCGCAGAGAGATGGCGCTCTCCGGACAGACGTCCACGCACCGGGTGCAGGCGATGCACTCCCGGTCCCCCACCCAGCGGACGTCCATGGGGCAGTGCCGGACGCAGGCCCCGCAGCCGGTGCAGCGGGCCGTGTCCACCCGCATCCCCGTGAGGGCAAAGCGGTTGAAGAAGCCGTACAGCGCCCCCAGGGGGCACAGGAAACGGCAGAAGGCCCGCCAGCAGAAGAGACAGCCCACCCCGATGGCCAGGAGCAGCGCCACCTTCCAGGTGAAGTGGAAGCCCAGCTGGCCGTAGAGGCTGTCGTTCTCCGGGTGGACCAGCAGGGCGATGCCCCCCTCCAGGGTCCCGGCGGGGCAGAGGTATTTGCAGAAGGCCGGCAGGGGCGCTCCCCGGGTCAGCCCGGCGTAAGCGGGGATCCCCAGCACCAGCACCGCCAGCACGGCGTACTTCATCCAGGAGAGCCACCGGGTCACCGGGCTCTTGCGGACCTTCGGCACGGGCACCTTGTGCAGCATCTCCTGCAGCAGCCCGAAGGGGCAGAGCCAGCCGCAGATGGTCCGGCCCAGCAGCGCGCCGAAGAGCAGCAGGATGCCCCCCACATACCAGAGCATGCCGTGGCCGGCGGTGGTCAGGGCCGCCTGGAGGGAGCCCAGGGGGCAGGCCCCCACCGCCCCGGGGCAGGAGTAGCAGTTCAGCCCGGGGACGCACAGGCCCTTGCTGTCCCCGGTATGGAGCTTCCCCTGCAGGAAGCCCTTCAGGTTCGCATTGTACAGCAGCGCGGCATAGAGCTGGGCCAGCCTGCGGGCGGTGGGCCGGTGCCGCTGCCACCAGGCGCGGGGGCTAGCCAAGGCCCACACACTCCGCGCACAGATTCACGGCCTTCACCAGCACGTCCCGGAAGCCGCCGCTCATGAGGCCCGCCGCCAGGAGCAGCGCCGCCGCCGCCAGCACCCCCGCCCGCAGGAGGGCTGTCCGGCGGTCCGCCGGGGTCAGGGCGGCTTTCTCATGGGCCGCCCGGAGTTCCGCCGGGGGCAGGGGCTTTCCCCGCATGACCGGGGGGATCCGGTCCCGCGCCCCGCAGATCCACGCCGCCGCCGTCAGGACACAGACCGCGATCAGCAGGCCCAGCGCCGGCGCCAGCCGCCCGGCGATGGCCTCCCGGGTGAAGATCCAGCCCAGGGCGTCCCCGGCCTCCCGCCGCGCCAGGCCCTCCCGGTACAGCAGCAGGATCTGCACGCATACGAAAAGGGCCAGCCCGGTCCAGGCCACGCCCAAAACGATCCGGATCCCCTTGTCCGTCGCGGGTGTTCTCTCTTTGAACCGCACCGCAGCAGCCCCCCTTCCTCTGCCGAAAGGAAACCGTCACCGAAAGGAAACCGTCACTGGAAGAAAACCTCCGCTGAAAGAAAACCTTTACGGAATGAAAGCCCTCACTCCGCCAGGCGCACCGGGGAGTCGCCCAGCTTCTTGGCCACCCGCTCCGCCGCCTTGGTCCGGGCGTTGGTCTGATCCCGGTCCAGGCCGTCCGGGGCCTCCCCCGCCGCGGGGATCACCCGGTAGCAGGTCACCCCGTCCAGGGAGAAGCGCCAGATGAAGGTGGGGGTGTAGGTGAGCTCCCCCACGCTGACCTCCCCCTGCTCGTCCACCGTCACCGTCAGGTGCAGCAGCATCCCCGCCACGGCGTTGTTGCTCCGGGAGGCGCTCAGCAGGTTTCCCAGGCACCAGGCGCAGAGGGTCCGCCCCTGGGTCCCGTCCGCCCGGGTGACCTCCAGCCACTCCACGGGCTGCACGTTCCGGGCGCCGCTGCCCAGGATGATGTCCGCCCCGGCTGCCGCCATCTCCTTCGCCAGGGTCTTCTGGGCGGCGGTGGGGGCGGAGGCGTCCTGCTTGCCCCAGTGGACGCTGACGATCACCACCTGGGCGCCCGCCTCCCTGGCTGCCGCGATGTCCGCCGCCGCCTGGTCCGTCAGGGGGTACAGCCCGCTGCGGCCGTCCTTCTTCAGGGCCTTTTTGCTGTTGTTGGAGGGATTCATGGTGAAATGCAGCAGGGCCACCTTCACCCCATGGATCTCGGTGATGGAGGCCTCGGGCCCCGCCGGGGTCTCCAGGAAGGCGCCCAGGGTCCGCAGGTCCTCCCCCCAGGCGGCGTCCAGGGTGCTGGCCACCCCGGCCGTCCCCTGCTCCCAGGTGCCGGGGAAGCCCAGGGCCACGGTGTTCACGTTCCCCAGGCGCAGCATCCGCATGACCTCCCCGGGGACCACCAGGGTGGACACCTTGGCGCTGGGGATCACCAGGTTCTCCAGGGTGACCAGGGAGAGATCCCCCCGCATCTCCTCCGAGACCAGGGAGAGCACGTCGTCGAAGTCATAGCGCTTGGCAGAGGAGAAATACCCCGCCTGGCGGACGTCCTTCTCCACCGCCACGGTGCCGCCGGCGGTGAGGGTGAAGGTCCCGCCGGCGAAGAGGGGCTCCTCCGGCATCACCACCTGCAGGGGGGAGGGGGTGGCCGTGGCCGGGTTGGTGAGGCGGATCTCCCCCACGGTCCTCTCCGCGGTCTGGCCCTGGGTCATGGCGTCCAGCCGGATCACCGCCAGGTCCACGTTCCCCAGCAGCACGGGAAAAACGGCGGCAAAGCCTGCCGCCACCATCGCCGTCAGGATCAGCATCAGCACGGTGCCCACGCTGACCCCCCGCCTGCCGCCCCGGCGCATGTCACCTCACCAGATGTGGGAGAGGATGGCGGTGACCACCACCGTGACCACCATCACCCCGGCCAGCACCAGGCAGAGCACCCGGGTCAGCAGCTTTTTGGAGTCACGCTTCTTTTCTTGTTTCGTCATGTTCTTCCTCCTGCGGGATGGGGGTCAGGCTCAGCTGGGTCACCCGGCGCCGGTCCATGCCGGTGACGGTGCAGACCAGCCCGGCCTCCGTGAAGGAGGCGCCCACCGTGGGGATGTGCCCCAGGATCTCCGAGGCCCAGCCGCCCACCGTGTCCGCCTCATAGGTATCGGGGATCCCCAGCCGCTCCAGGCAGTCGGTGAGCTGCATGCCGCCGCTGACCTGCCAGCTGCCGTCCGGGCGCTGGGTCATCTCCTCGCTGACGTCGTCGTGTTCGTCGTAGATCTCGCCCACCAGCTCCTCCAGGGCATCCTCCATGGTGACGATGCCCTCCATGCCGCCGAACTCGTCCAGCACCACCACCAGGTGGGTGCGGGTGGACTGACAGAGTTTCAGGAGCTTGGAGACCTTCAGGGTGGCGGGGGCGTAGACCGGGGCCACCATGACCCGGCGGAAGTCCGTCTCCCCCCGGTGCAGGGCGGTGTAGAAGTCCTTCTCGTTGAGGACGCCCACCACATGGTCCATGTCCTCGTGGTACACCGGCAGGCGGGAGTAGCCGCTCTCCCGGAAGAGGGTCTGGGCCTCCTCCATGCTCTGGTCGTCGGAGAGGGCGGTGACGTCCACCCGCGGGGTCATGATCTCCTTGACGCTCTGGTCCACGAACTCGATGGCGCTGCGGATGAGGCTCCCCTCGTGGGCGTCCATGTCCCCCTCCTGCTGGGCCTCGTCCACCATGGTGATGAGCTCCGCCTCGATGTCGGGCTCATCCTCCTCCGCGGCCTTCGCGCGCCTGCCCAGGCGGTCGGTCCAGAGGCTGAAGAGGCGGCACACCGGGGTGAGGACGGCCACCACCGCCCGCATGGGCCGGGCCGCCCTGCAGGCAAAGCGTTCCGGGGCCTGCCGCGCCAGGGTCTTGGGCGTCACTTCCCCCAGGAAGAGCACCAGCAGGGTCATCACCGCGGTGGAGGCCGTGGCCCCCATGTCTCCCAGCCACAGGGTGAACAGCACCGTGGCGATGGCCGTGCCGCCGATGTTCACCAGGTTGTTCCCCACCAGGATGGCGGAGAGCAGGCGGTCGCCGTCCTCCGTCAGGGACAGGGCCAGTCCCGCCCGCTGATTGCCATGCTGCTGCATGGTTTTCAGCCGGACGCGGCTGGCGGACATAAAGGCCGTTTCGGCGGCGGAAAAGAAACCGGACAGGGCGACGCATCCGGCCAGTACGGCCAGCAGCGCCCAGGCTGTGGGACTCATAAAGACTTCTTTCCTTTCTGATTGGCGGGTACACGCTGCCGGCCGCCGGGCCGGCACGGGGAAGTATACCACGAAGCGCCCCGCATTGCAATGCGGCCGTGCCCGCGGGGGCAAAGGCCGCAGGGGTCTGAAAAGCCCCACCCTGGCCGGATGGGGCTGAGGCATCAGGTCTGTCTGTCAGGGCTTGGGCGTCTCCCCGCCCTCGGCGCGGCGGTGGCGGCGGGCCGGCTCCTCGTCCTTGCCGGCTTCCGCCTCGGCGGCGTCCTCCGCCTTGTCCTCCCCGGCGGGCTCATCGGGCAGGTCCATGCCCTTGTCCTTGCCGTGGCTGGGGGCTTCGTAGTCCCGGAGGCCGGAGCGCTCCAGGTGGTCCACCGCGCCCATGGAGCGGACGCCGCGGATGAGGCGCCCGATGAGGCCGATGAGGATCAGCAGCGCGCCGACGCCCACGGGGATCAGCAGGCCCCAGCCCACCTGGTTCAGGGTCTCGGCGGTCTTGGTGTAGTCCTCCGGCAGGTCATCCTTCTCCGGGATGGGCTGGGTGTGGGGGGCCGGCGGGGTCACGATGGGGACCTCCGTGGGCACGGGGGTGGGCGCGGAATAGCGGATGTACACCGTGTTGCCCGCAAAGGTCTGGGTCTCGTTCAGCTGGTTCTTCACCCTGGCGGAGAACTGGTAGGTGCCGGCCATGGACACGGCGAAGGAGCGGGTGAACTCCCGGGTCTCGCCGGGCTCGATGGTGGGGAAGGTGTAGACAGTCATGCCGTTGGCCACCACAGCCACGTCCTTCACCGCCGCGGTGGAGGTGTTGGTCACGGCCACGGTGAACTCGGCGGTGCCGGGGATCTCATGGATGGTCTCCTGGGCCACGGAGGTCTGGACGGTGAGGTTCACCACCTCGGAGGGCTCCACCGCGGTGACGCTGACCTTGCCGGTGGCGGTCTCCACGTCCATGCCGTCGGCACCCTGGCCGGTGACGGTGAACTGATAGTCCTGGCTGGCGGCGATGGGCAGCTCCTTCTCCAGCTTCACGGTCTCCCCCGCGGGCACCGTCTGGCCGGAGAAGACCTCGCCCAGCACCGGGTCGGTGACGGTCACGCCCGCATAGTCCACCTTGCCGGTGTTCTTCAGGGTCAGGGTGAGCTTCACCGTGTCGCCCACCAGGCCGCCCTTCTTGTCGGCGGACAGGCTGGCGGAGAGCTTCATCTCGCCGTAGCGGATGGTGGCGGCTTCCTTCTGCAGGGTCTGCTTGGTGCTGCCGGCGGTGTAGGTGATGGTGGCGCTGGAGGTCAGGTCCCTGGTGCCCATCTTCACCGTGAAGGTATAGCTGCCCTTCTCCCCCGCGGCCACCTTCTCGATGGTGCCGGCGGTGGCGGAGATGTTCTTGTGCTCCTGGATCTTCACGTTGGTGATGTCCACGTTGCCGGTGTTGATCACGTCATAGGTGACGGTGACCTCCTGGCCCTTGCCGGCGGTGGTGGGGGTGATGGTGCGGTTGACCTCCACCGCGGCGGTGGCGGGCTCGTAGGTGATGGTCTTGGAGAAGCGCTTGGTCTTGGGCTGCAGCTCGCCGTCGTCCCCCACGATGGAGTACTTGATGGAGAAGGTGATCCGCCCGGCCTCCAGCTGGGACTGGGTCACCCGCCACTGGCCGGTCCAGGACTGGGAGGCCCCCACCGTCAGCACAGGCGCGCCAAACTCCTCGATCTGCTTCCCGCTGGGATCGTACAGGGTCACCGGGCCGGGCATGTCATCCTCGCCCTGGTTGATGACCTGGATGCCCACCGCGATGGTGGCCGGCTCCGTGAACCTGTTCCTCCCCAGGTCCATCTTGACCGTGAGGTTATCCTCCCCATCGGCCCAGGCCAGACCCGCCACCAGGGTCAGGGCCACCACGGCGACGAGCCATACAATCAGTCTGCGTTTCATATTCATCCTCCGGACAGCGGCGCTGTCCATCCTCCTTCCGCAACCCGCTCCATTTCAGGGCACGGCGAATATACGCTACCTAGGCTATTGTACTCGCATAGACGGGCATCTGTCAAGAGTGATTGCAGATAAATGAAGAATCGATGACGGATATTTACGATTTTTTACGATAAAGGGAAGTCCCCGGCAAATTGCAATCTGTACAAATCCCCGGAATGATGGTATACTGACCCGGAGAAAGGAGGGAGCGCATGAGGCGTTTTCGGATGGCGGCCTGTCTGCTGCTTTGCTTTGTGCTGCTTTTCTCCGCGGGGCCCGGCCGGGCGGCGAACCCCACCGCTACCCCCAACCCCAACCCGGAGGCGACCCTGCCGCCGGACGTGACCCCCTACGATCCGGAGCACCCGGAGAAGCTGCTCCCGGAGCAGCTCTACGCCTGGTCCGCCATCCTCATCGAGGCGGAGAGCGGCAAGGTCATCTTCGAGAAAAACCCGGACGACATCCGCTACCCGGCCTCCACCACCAAGATCATGACCTGTCTCCTGGCCCTGATGTTCATGGATGAGGCGGACCTGCAGCAGACCGTGACCTGCTCCGAGACCGCCGTGGCGGTGAACTACCAGGAGGAGGACGTCACCAGCTTGAAGCTCCAGCCCGGGGAGGAGCTGGTCTTCATGGACCTGCTGGAGGCCACCATGGTCTACTCCGCCAACGACGGCGCCAACGTCATCGCCGAGACGGTGGGGGGCTCCATCGAGAACTTCGTGAACCTGATGAACGAGGCGGCCATGCGCTTCGGCATGACCAACACCCACTTCGCCAACCCCCACGGCCTGCACGACGACGCCCACTACACCACCCCCCGGGACCTGGCCACCCTCACCCGCATCGCCCTGCAGAACGAGACCTTCCGCAGCATGGTGCACATGGAGAGCAAGACCCTCCCCAAGACCTCCTTCCACAAGGAGCGCACCTTCAACACCACCACGGAGCTGTTCAAGCCCGGCACCGAGGACAGTCCCAACAAATACTACTATCCCGACGCCATCGGCGTGAAGACCGGCTACACCGGGAAGGCCCAGTACTGCTTTGTGGGCGCGGCGGAGCGGGACGGCGTCACCCTCATCAGCGTGGTCATGTACACCGGAAAAAAGGCCCGCTGGGCGGACACCATCAAGCTCTTCGACTACGGCTTCTCCCTCTATACCAGCGTCACCCCCATCGACCTGTACAACATGAGCCCCATCACCGTGGAGACCAGCAACTATTCCCTCAGCGACAGCGAGCAGGGCAAGCTGCGCCTGCGCTGCGTCTCCACAGACGCCCTGAGCCGGGAGACCCAGATCATCGCCACCTATGAGGACGTGGACGCCATGGCCGCCAACCTGCGCTCCACCATGCTGTTCCAGTATTCCCGGGACTTCATCGCCCCCATCCAGGAGGGGGAGGTCATGGGCACCATGACCTATGTCACCGAGGGCGGCGAGCTGGCCGTGTACAACCTGGTGGCGGGCCGCTCCGTGGCCCGGCGGGAGAACACCCCCAGGACCCTGGCGGAGGTGGAGGCGGACTCCGACGCGGACCCCAACTTCATGCCCCCCCTCACCCCGGAGGTCCTCTTCCTGCTGCTCCTGCCCCTGATCCTGGCGGTGCTGGTGTACCTGCTGCTCCTGCGGCTGACCCGGGGCCGGCGGCGGAGGCGGAGCAAGGACCCGGAGATCACCCAGCGCTATCTGCGGTAACACCGCCGGAGGATTCCCCCATGAAACTGGTCTTCATCATCGGCAGCGGCGCCGTGGGCAAGATGACCGTGGGACAGGAGCTGATGAAGCAGACCGGGCTCCGGCTCTTCCACAACCACATGGCCATCGAGCCCATCATCGAGGTTTTCGGCCGCTACGACGGCCCCGCCGTCATCGACCTGCGGGACGTCATCTTCCGGCACTTCGCGGCCTCGGACTGCGAGGGCATGATCTTCACCTACATGTGGGCCTTCGACCAGCCGTCGGACCGGGCGTATGTGGAGCATGTGAAATCCATCTTCGCCCCGTACGGCACCACCTTCTACTGCGTGGAGCTGGTGGCCCCCCGGGAGGTCCGCCTTCAACGCAATGCCACCCCCAACCGCCTGGCGCACAAGGCCTCCAAGCGGGACCTCGCCTTCTCGTCGGAGCTCATCCGGTACGAGGAGCGCTTCCGCCTGGTGAGCGAGCCGGGGGAGATCCCCTTCGAACACTACCTGCGGATCGACAACACGGATCTCTCCCCGGAGGAGACCGCCCGGATGATCCGGGAGCACTTCGGGCTGTGAGCGCCTGAACCGATTTCACCCCGTGACATATATTCAGGAAGGAAGAGGAGGAAAACCACATGGACATCCGCGAAGCCATCCGCAAGGGAGAGACCTGGCTGGGCATCGAGTTCGGCTCCACCCGCATCAAGGCGGTGCTCATCGGCCCGGACCACCAGCCCATCGCCTCCGGCGGCCACACCTGGCACGACCGGCTGGAGAACGGCGTCTGGACCTACTCCCTGGAGGCCGTGCACGAGGGCCTGCGGGACTGCTACCGGGAGCTGAAGGAGGACGTCCGGAAGCAGTACGGCGAGACCCTGCGCACCCTGGGGGGCATGGGCCTGAGCGCCATGATGCACGGCTACCTGGCCTTTGACGCCGGCATGGAGCTGCTGGTGCCCTTCCGCACCTGGCGGAACACCATCACCGGCCCGGCGGCCGCCCAGCTCACGGAGGCCATGCAGTTCAACATCCCCCAGCGCTGGTCCATCGCCCACCTGCACCAGGCGGTATTGAACGGGGAGGAGCACCTGTCCCGGCTGGCCTTCTTCACCACCCTGGCGGGCTACGCCCACTGGCTCCTCACCGGGGAGAAGGTCCTGGGGGTGGGGGACGCCTCCGGCATGTTCCCCATCGACAGCACCACCGGGGACTATGACGCGGGAAAGCTGGCCGTCTATGAGCAGCTGGTGGCGGACAGGGGCTACCCCTGGACCCTGAGCGGCATCCTGCCCAAGGTGCTCCCCGCCGGCGCGGCCGCGGGCAGCCTGACCCCGGAGGGCGCGCGCTTCCTGGACCCCGAGGGCGACCTGCAGCCCGGGATCCCCTTCTGCCCGCCGGAGGGCGACGCCGGCACCGGCATGACCGCCACCAACTCCGTGGCGGAGCGCACCGGCAACGTTTCCGCCGGCACCTCCATCTTCGCCATGATCGTGCTGGAGAAGGCCCTGAGCCGCCTGTACCCGGAGATCGACATGGTCACCACCCCCACGGGGAAGCCCGTGGCCATGGTGCACTGCAACACCTGCACCTCGGACCTGAACGCCTGGGTGGGCCTGTTGAAGGAGACCCTGGGGCTCTTCGGGGCGGAGGTGCCCACGGATGAGCTCTATACAAAGCTCTTCCAGGCCGCGCTGGAGGGCGCGCCGGACTGCGGCAGCCTGACGGCCTTCAACTACTACTCCGGCGAGCCGGTGACGGGGACGGACGACGGTGTGCCGCTCTTCGCCCGCCGGCCCGACATGCCCATGACCCTCCCCGACTTCATGCGCACCCAGATCAACGCCGCCCTGGCCACCCTGGCCATCGGCATGGAGACCCTGACGGAGAAGGAGCAGGTGGGCATCGACAGCGTGCTGGGCCACGGCGGCCTGTTCAAGACCCCGGTGGTGGGCCAGAAGCTGCTGGCGGCGGCCATCAAAACCCCGGTGACGGTGATGGAGACCGCCGGGGAGGGCGGCGCCTGGGGCATCGCCCTGCTGGCGGCCTACGCGGCCCGGAAGGAGCCCGGGGAGGCCCTGGAGGACTACCTGAACCGGCACGTCTTCGCCGGCGCCAAGGCCTCCACCATCGCCCCCGACGAGGCGGACGTGAAGGGCTTCGCCGCCTTCATCGCCCGCTGCAAGGCGGCCCTCCCGGCGGAGATCGCGGCGACGAAGGCGCTGAAGTAAAACGAGCCCCGCCCGGGGAAACCTCACCCACCGACTCCCTCTCCTTTCAGGCGAGGGGGAGAGGCTGGCGCGCTCTCTTGCTTTTGCCTTCCCCTGAAAGGGGAAGGGGGACCGCTTGCGGGGGAGGAGGTTATCCTGGGCGAGCCCTCTCCGCCCCCCTGAAGGGGGCACCTCTCCCAGAGGGAGAGACCGGCGAAACGTGTCTGCGCGTAGCTCACCGAGGGCGTTGCGCCCTGCCCAATCACCGCGCCCAGTCCTCCCTGGCTCCCCCTGTGGGGGAGCTGGCGCCCCAGCGGTGGCAGGGCTT
>JAEEGL013292021.1_pt1 | contig 22804 bp, 21 predicted proteins | sample 9134231 | NCBI WGS metagenome assembly JAEEGL01 (sample SAMN16246548, study PRJNA631951) | gut metagenome | biome: gut microbiome; feature: rumen; material: fiber-attached | host: Bos | place: Iran: Karaj | collected 2018-10 | reverse complement strand
TTGATATTTTGCCGGTAACGGGGTATAATATTGCCGGAAGAGTATTCCGGAGGTGTTTCATATGGACTATATTTCTGTTGCGGAAGCCGCGAAGCGCTGGGGGCTCTCCGAGCGCAGCGTGCGAAATTACTGCGCCCAGGGGCGGATTCCCGGGGCGCTGCTGACGGGTAAGACCTGGAACATCCCCGAAACAGCAGAAAAGCCCGCCCGGAAGCCCAGGCGGGACGCAGGAAAGCGGGATCTGCTTACAGTCCTGCGGGAAGAGAAGGCGGCAAAGCTCCACGGCGGCATCTATCATAAAATCCAAATCGACCTGACCTATAACTCCAACCACATGGAGGGCAGCCGCCTGACCCACGACCAGACCCGGCTGATCTTCGAGACGAATACCATTGGCATGGATGCATCTGTCCGGGTAGACGACGTGGTGGAGACCGCCAATCATTTCCGCTGCATCGACCTGATGATCGACGCCGCCACCCACGCCCCCAGCGAGAGTCTGATCAAGCAGCTCCACGCCGTGCTGAAAAACGGAACCTCCGACAGCCGCAAGGGCTGGTTTGCCGTGGGAGATTATAAGCGCTTTCCCAACGAGGTCGGCGGCCGCGCCACCACCGCCCCGGAGGAGGTCCCAGCAGCCATGAAGCAGCTGCTGCGGGATTACAACGCGAAGAAGGAGAAAACCTTCGACGATCTGCTGGACTTCCACTATCGCTTCGAGCGCATCCACCCCTTCCAGGACGGCAACGGCCGCGTTGGCCGCCTGCTGCTGTTCAAGGAATGCCTGCGCAACGGCATCGTGCCTTTCATTTTGACAGATGACCTAAAGCTCTATTACTACCGCGGCCTCCAAAACTGGGAAACTGAAAAAGGCTACCTCCGCGACACCTGCGGCCTCGCACAAGATCGCTTCCAACAGGTGCTGGAGTATTTCAAGATTTATCCCACCACCAAATATGGAGAATGATAAATGGACAGAAAAGAACGATTGATTGAAGTATTCAACGATACCCAGCAGTATTTGCGCGAGAATGCGGTGCTGGCAGCGGCCGTCGAGACAAGCAAGGCGGCGGCGAAACTGTACGGCATGGAAGACTACCCGGAGCTGCCGGAAATGAAAAAGGCCGGGACGGTCACTGTGACCAAATCCCGGACCTTTGAAGCGGCCATGCGGCTCCACGCCGATCATCCTGGCGCGAAGGTTGCCGTGCTGAATTTTGCATCGGCTACGAAACCGGGCGGAGGCGTCAAAACTGGCTCCAGCGCCCAGGAGGAAGCGCTCTGCCGCTGCTCGACCCTTTACCCGACTCTGGATCAGCGCCGATTCTGGAAGCAATACTACGACCCCAATCGGGCGGCCAACGATCCGCTGCACACGGACGTCTGTATCCACTCCCCCGGCGTGGTGATCTGCAAGACCGACGAGAGCTTTCCGAAGCGGCTCCCGGAGGCGGAGTTCGTAACCGTGGATGTCGTAACCTGTGCGGCGCCTAATCTAAGGGAGAAGACCAGCAATTATCACAACCCGGACGCCGACCACGCCGTGAAGATCACCAAGAAGGAGCTCTACGACCTCCATCTTCAGCGGGCAAAGCATATTCTCCACGTGGCCGCTGCCAACGGTGTGGACTGTCTGGTCCTCGGTGCCTTCGGCTGCGGCGCTTTCGAGAACGACCCCAACGTGGTCGCCCGCGCCTACGCCGCCGCCATCGAGGCCTACCGCTCCCGCTTCGAGGTCATCGAGTTTGCCATCTACTGCCGTGACTGGGAGACCGAGAACTACAACGCATTTAAAGCATGGTGTATGTAATATAATTTCTTACGGAACTATTCACTAAGCACAAATTAGTTTTGATCACTTGATTAGCAAGCTATCAGCCAATTTGGGATATAAAGAACTTATAGTATCATTAAAATAGTTTTTTAGCCAAATGTATTTCATCACAACCGATTTGTTTTTATTCTTCAATCCGTCAATTATTGTGGAATGAACATTATATAACATCATTTCGAAATCTTCCAAATAGTTAGCTTCTTGATATTGCTTTAAAATATCAATATAGTAAACATCATTATAATCATCTCGCTTAAGTAAACCGTCCAGATCTTGTATATCAAACTCGGAACCATATTTTTGCTTGCGATAATTCTCTTTTTCCCAGTCAACGACATCTTTTTCAACAATTATTCGAGGATAAACTGCATACTTGCTTTCCAAATCATATGCAGCAACCATAGCTGGACCAAATACCATTTCTTTAACGTGTCTGACTTTTCCTTTTGCAATTCCACCACGTACAAGAATACCTTGCTGTAATAATTCTAATTGCAAATGCACAAGATCAATCAGAATATAAAAAAGCGAGGATCGTCCTGTCGTTGGATAAGAAATAACAATACTATCCGAAAACGTTGAGACTTTTGTCACGCTATTGTCTGCGTGGTTTTTTACGTTTTGTATTGTATCTAGCGCACGTTTTATCCGTTTATACTCTGCTTCGTCAGACTCGCTCTTTTCAATCATTGCAGAAAAACCAAGAATATCAACAAAAGCAACAATACGCTCTTGATAATTTGTTGTATCGTTTTGTTCTATGCTGTTCTTTTTCATTTTCTTGCCATTCCTTTACAATAACTAGAAGTGTTCATCAATGGGATGTCTTCTGCAACTAAAACCATATAGGGAAGCATCATCCAAAATACTAACTACGAATGATTGTCTGCGTAGTTGATACAAGAAGCTGTGGATTAAGCCGCTTCCTTATACCGTGTGTAAACGTATTCGTAAATCCGCTGACGGTATTCGGAAATACTGATCTCGTCGTAGCTTTCCGGGAGCTCTGTCCATAGGGTATCACGAATCAGGTTTGAAACTGTATCCCTTGTTTCCTGCTTGTCCGTCCAACGGTGCAAAGTGGCGATCTTTTCCTTGAGCTTTTGCAGCAGATCCACAGCAACCTCTTTGATCTTTTTGATCTCGTTTTTGCTCAGATCGTCCCGGAAGAGCAGATCATACATGGAAAGCTCCTCGTCGCTGGTGAAGCCCTCCCGGATGTAACGCTGCTCCTCGGAGTCCAGGCTGTTGGCGAGATCGATCAGGTCCATAAAGGTCTTTTCGATGGTAGCCCGGTCCTGTTCGCTGTTGTAGGCGGTGATGATCTCCTGGTAGCGTTCGTAATAGTTGATGCGGTTGGGATTGGCGAACAGCAGACCCGCGATCCGCTCCTGGATCAGTTCGTCCAGGTCTTTCAGAATCAGATTCCGCTTCTTTGCCTTGGCGAATTCCCGCCGCAGCAGATCAAAGTCAATGGCGCTGATGTCAAAGCGCCTGGGAGCTCCCTCCGCTTCCGGTGCGGGCTCCTCCACGCTGATGTACTGATTGATGATCCCGTTGATCTCAACCATCAGGTCCGTGTTGTCCACGTGCTTCCGCTTCTTTTGCAGCTCTCCGTAGATGGCGGAAATAGCCTCATACTCCTTGCGCGTCTGGGCGGTGATGTCCTCCCGGTCCAGATACTTCACCAGCTTTTTCAATTCGGAGGCATAAGAGGTAAAGGTTTTCCGGTCCTCGACGCTGCCGCAGACCGCATTAGCACCCAACTCAATCAGCGAAATCTTGTGGAAGCCTGTGGCGTCGATCAGCGTTTGCAGATCAAAATTATTTTCCGCCAGGAAAGATTTTGCTGCCGCAATGGTCTCCAATATCCTGGCAATCAGCTCCGACTTGTCCACGGTGGGATCTGTGCTGCCCGCTCCGGCGGCGTTTACGGTGTAGTCCGCCAGGGCTTTGCGCAGGGCTTTCACGATGCCGATGTAGTCCACGATCAGGCCGTTGCTCTTGCCCTCGTTGACCCGGTTGGCCCGTGCGATGGTCTGCATGAGCGTGTGGGCCTTCAAGGGCTTGTCCAGATAGAGGCAGGACAAACACTTCACGTCGAAGCCCGTCAGCCACATGGCGCAGACAAACACCACCCGCAGGGGGTTGGCGGAATCCTTGAATTCCTTGTCCAGCTCCCGCTTTTCCATTTTGGCCCGGTGATACTTGATGTCCAGCCCCCACTTCTGGAAGGTCTGGATCTCGTTTTGCTCCTGGCTGATGACCACGGCCATTTCCGTTTCCTGCATCCATTGCAGCTTCCGTCCCAACTCCTGGGCCTCCTGCTGGGTGGCGTGCTTCAGCTTCTGCTGCAAGGCAGCGATCTCCGCCTGCCAATACTCCTGCACGTAGTTGTACATCCGCACGCAGGTGACCTTGTTTAGGCAGACGAACATGGCCTTTCCGCTGGTCCAGAGGTCGGAATAATGCCGGGCAAAGTCCCGGGCGATGGAGCGCAGCCGGGGCTCTGCCGTCAGCAGATGAATTTCCTTTGCAAACTCCGCCTCCAGCTTGTCCTGCTGGTCCACATCCAGGTCCGCCCGCTCGATGGCGTCCAGAATCTGATCCGTGATTTCCGGGTTGCGGAGGTCCTGGATCTTGTCGCCGCGGTTTTCGTAATAGAGGGGCACCGTCGCGCCGTCCTCCACGGCCCGCTTGAAGTCGTAGACGGAGATATAGCCGCCGAAGGTCCGGGCGGTGATGTTGTCGGAGGAAAGCAGCGGCGTGCCCGTGAAGCCGATTCTGGCGGCAGTGGGCAGCAGCTTCATCATGTTCTCCGCAAAAATACCGTATTGGCTGCGGTGGGCCTCGTCGGACATGATGATAATGTCATGATCCGGATAAATGGGCTCCGCCTCCGGCTTGTTGAACTTCTGGATCAGCGTGAAAATGAAGCTGGGATTGCCCCGCAGCTTGGCAATCAGATCGTCGCCGCTGGAGGCGATGAAGCGGGAGGACTTGGCCTTGCCCAGCAGGCCGCAGTTTTCAAAGGTGTCGCTGATCTGCTTATTCAGCTCGTCCCGGTCCGTCAGCACCACGATGGTGGGCGAGCCGGCAAACTTGCGCCGGATCTTCTGGGCCAGGAAGACCATGGAATAGCTCTTGCCGGAGCCCTGGGTGTGCCAGAAGACGCCCAACTTGCCGTCGTTGAGCTTCCGGGCCTCGTAGGCCTTTACCGCCTCGTTGACGCCCAGGTATTGATGGTTCCGGGCCAAAATCTTGACGGTTTTTCCGTCGGAATGGTCGTAGAGGATGAAGTTTTCCAACAGATCCAGGAAGTTTTCCTTCCTGCAGATGCCCCGGAGCATGGTCTCCAGGGCCACGCTGCCCTGGTCCGCCTCCGCCAGGCGCTTCCACTCGTGGAAAAATTCATACTTGCTGCCCAGGGTACCCACCTTGGCCTCCACACCGTTGGAAAGCATCAAAAAGGCGTTGTAATAGAACAGATGGGGAATCGTGTCCAGATAGTCCGTGTAGTTGTCGGTGTAGGCGTTCTGCACGTCCACGGTGGTTTTTTTCAGCTCCACAAACAGCAGCGGAATGCCGTTCACAAAGCCCACGATGTCCGTCCGCCTGCGGTGCAGCTCCCCGTGGATTTTCAGCTCCTTGACGGCCAGGAAATCATTCTTGCCAGGGTCCTGAAAGTCGATCACCGCCGCCCGCCGGGTCTCGCTTTTCCCGTCGGGACGTTTCACCGTGACGGGTATTCCGTCCCGGATCAGGAAATACTTTTCCTCGTTAATTTGCAAAAGTGAAGACGTGGACAGCCGATGCTCCATCTGCTTCTGAGCTTCCGAAATCTGATTCTCGGTGATCCAGGGGTTGAGCTGTTTCAGGGCAGCACGAAAATACCGTACAAGCAGAATCTCCCTGTACGATTTCCGCCCGAAGGTGCCGTTCTCCCCCAACACCTCCGTGTTGTAGGCAAACTCCACCCGCCAGCCCAGTTCCTCCCGCAGCAGATCGCCAGCGCTGTTCTGCACCAGGATATTTTCAGAATAGTCGTAGCTCATAATGACGCCTCCTATTGGATCGCATCGATAATTGCTAATTTTAAGCTCTCATCCGTGTCATATGTTCCATCCATTACCGCAACCATGATCCGATGAAGCAAGGCTTTGCTGATCTTTCCCGCAGCAACATGATAGCTGATATTCTCCATGACAGTAAAGAAGCGATTTGCAACTGCCATATATCCGTTTAGCAACAAGAATTGGGCTGATAGTGTTATCGCCAAGCGCTTGTTCCCATCCGCAAAGCAGTGAAATTCGCAAACACAAAAGAATAAATGGGTAATTTTATCCTCGAATGTAGGATAATAGTCGTCGTTCTGAATGTTCTGCAAAACACTATCTAAACGGCCAAGATCAAAGTGTTCATACGTTCCGCCACCACTATATTGAATGGTCTTGCGATGTATGTCTTTTGCCTGATTCAGCGTAATGTAAACAATGCCGTCCATTCTTTATTCACGCTCCTTCAGGCGTTTTAGCACCTCCTGGTTTTCAACCATCAGCCGATCCAATTCATCTCCTGTCGCTCCAAGGAATTTTTGATACTCATCTTTATCGAGTGGCCTAATATACTCTGACAACTGATAATGAAACGCATCACGTAAGGCCATGTCACGGCTAGCCATTTTTGTTCTGCCCCTATGGATTAAGGGCTTCCACAAAGCCATTGATTCAAATCGATGAAATAACTCCTCTGCTTCCGCAATGCTAAGAACACGTCCGAGAGACTCATATTCTGTCTTAAGCGCATCGGCAAGGCCACTTTCATAAGCTGCAATGATATCAAGGATTTCGCTATAAAAGGTATCTCTAACTTTGTCGCTTGCTTTCAGATCTAGTATTTTTTTGTATTCATGTGCCTTTTCCTTGAAAATACTCACGTATATCAAGTCTGTAAAGTGTGCGTATTTATATCGGTCCTCGGCAACATAGATTTTTAACGCATCAGTAAATTGCCTGCGGTAGTTTTCCTCCTGTAAAGCCGATCCAATATAATCCTTATCTCGTTGATTAATATACTTCGTTCCGCCGCCGGTTTTACGGTTGATTAGATCTATAACAACATCAAGCATAAGCTGCCGAAGCGCACGGGCTTTATCACTTTCTGATAATAGCATCGCCATATTTAGAAATGCTTTGAAGTCAAATAGGCCTAACTGGCGAATTTTGCTAGGGACATTAATGTCCTTAACAAAGTCATATGGAATTACAGCTAAAAAGCTCTTCAATTTCTGTCCTCGAAGGACAACATAACCGTTCTCTGTGAGTTCATCACTGTTTTGCTCAATATATCGGCTAATTGTTCTAATGTCAACTTCAAAAAATGATGCTACAGCTTCTCTGGTTAGATAATACTTTCCATCCCATTCGATTCCAGCAATACCAGACTTGTCCTGAATTTCTTCAATCGCCAGCTCATTATTAAGTATATTTTGGCGGTCTATCCTTGAAGTTGTCAAATCTTTTGTCATGTTTTCCTCCACATTCTGTATGTCCTTCGATGGTACCTCTTGTCAGTTTTGGCAATATGTGCACAGATGCCCCTCGCTTCATGAAATTGAGCTAGCTTATCGCAACCAGTCATCATTTCTTTTCCAAAAAATGCTCCAACGCATCGGTATGATTGTCCGGGATTCTCTTTATTACATCATCTTTGATCTGTACCCAGTTGTACCGCTCATGGCAAAGCTGATCGATTCTTGTAAGTAAATCATCAAGCAGTGACAGCGGTTCTTGTATTTGATCTAACAGTTTCGCTAAAACATTAATAGCGTTATCATCCGTTCCCACATTATTTCCCATTTCATGCTGCGTAATAGCTATCTTATCTGTAAGTACAGCGATTTGCAGCAATCTGCAATTCTGCAAGAACTGCTGGATGATGGGATAAGCGTTTGTATTATAGCTTATTTTTTCTGATAGGATCGCGTTATTCTTCCTATACGGGAAATAATCAGTAAAAAATATAGCATTCATTTCAGCTTCTGAATTAGCAATCAGCTGTGACAATGCATCTTTATGGACACGATCTTCCTTCGCGCTCATGAACTCTATATTTTTCTTAATAACATACAGTTGCCCGTATAAAAAGTATAGGTGCGAAAACAAAAATGTTTCTGTGCTTTCACGATTCTGAATATACTTTGCTATTTCACAAATCAGCACAACAAGCATACTGGCAAAAGTGCCGCCAAAGACAGCAAGCAGGAAGGTGTCGGGAAGCCATTTTAATTCACTCTCTCCAAAAACACCTTTGATTGAAATCAGATAAGTAATGACAACAAGCAACAACGAAAACCACGCTGTCACTTTTATTGTCTTCAGATTAGTTCTCATGTTATCCACCCTCGTCTATATAATCATCCCCATTGAAAGAAACGCAAAGGAATACAACCTCAAAGGCTATTATTGACTCGCTATAAAGTAGATAATCTACATTTACTGGAACAGGATGCAGTGGACGGCCGATGCTCCATTCTCTTCTGAGCTTCCGAAATCTGATCCTCGGTGATCAAGGGGTTGAGCTGTTTCAGGGCAGCGCGAAAATACCGTACAAGCAGAATCTCCCTGTACGATTTCCGCCCGAAGGTGCCGTTCTCCCCCAACACCTCCGTGTTGTAGGCAAACTCCACCCGCCAGCCCAGCTCCTCCCGCAGCAGATCACCAGCGCTCTGCTGGACCAGGATGTTTTCAGAATAGTCGTAGCTCATGTCTTGTACCTCTACAGTAACCAATCATCTAAGAAGACGATAGAATTCAGCTATTTTTTATCTGTTGTAGTTTTTGCCGATCAGTCAATAAAAGGTATATAAGTCTTCTTATAATATCATCAAGCTGGCAACAAATATGCAGAATTGCCCAGTTTTTCCTACTATACTCTGAGTAGTCGAAAGAGAAATGGCCATCCATAAGATCTGACGTATACTCTTCGATAACCTTCTCAAATGCGATGAAATCTCCGTGGGCAAGTTTATTCCGCAATTTACGAAAATACTGTGCCGACAATATTCTCCGTTGTTCGTCTGAGTCATCAATAAACTGCGGTAGTTTATCATCCAATTCAGATTCGTGCTTGTTTTCTAAAAACAATTGACAAAGTGAGAAATCCTTCAAAAGATGGTATTCGTTGTATTCAGCGTCCTTGTGAATTGAATTAAAAAGATAATCTAGAAGGAGGTAGTCGTTTTTATCTACAAGCAGATTATCAAATAGTCTACCCCATTCTTTCAAACTCCGGATGTAGGGAGCTGCTTCTTCTCCACCCCAGAATAATCGTAATAAATTGATTTCATCATGATCTGATGAGTATATCCACTGGGGCGTTGGTTCAGGAAAGATTGAATGTCCCCTATCAAAATAAGAAGCAAAGTTTATGAAATCAACAACTTTTTCGGCGTAATCTTCTTCACAAAAACGTCCGTCAAAACTATTAGTTTCCCATCCGCCTAGGGGCATATCACTGTATTGATAATCAAAAGAAATACAGATCATGTTCTCTGCCAATTGCTTGAGAACTTTAGAATCTATACATTCTGGTTGTGGCGCATTCGGGAAAACTTTAGTATATAACTGAATTACACGGTCTTCTGGCTCAAGCCCAAGACGCTTGTTTGAAATATTACTTACAGCCTCTCTAAACTCGAATTCCTCAGCCAACTCTGTCTGCCACTCATTCATCTCTTCTTCTGGAAGATTTGATATGAACAGTTTTAGCTTTTCTGAAATGCAAATTGGTTCGATTTTCCCGTAAAAATTTAGGACTACCATACCTCGTACCCCGTTTTATCTACTGTTATTGTTTTCAACAGAATTATTAATCTATCTGAAAGTTCCATTCTCGCCCAATACATTTGTGTAGTACGCAATCTCCACCCGCCAGTCCAACTCACCCTGCATCAGATTACTCGCGCTCTGCTATGCACAGGATGTATTCAGAAAACCCATAGCTTATAAAGTATACCTGCTATGCATTGATTCTACCAAGAAGCTCTCTAACTCTATTATTCCGATCTTCATTGTCCAAAATAAGTTTCGCAAGTAGCCACATTTGGTAGATATCATCATAGTAACTCTCAATTTCGGCTGGCTTCATTGTTGCAATAACAGGATTCTCAGCATTATTATGACGAACAAATTTGTTAAACATCTGAAACAAGGAGCTCTCTAGCGAACTGTTTTTGCTCTTCAGCTTTGCTCTCTGGGGCTCAATATCATCAGCCATCATCTTTAGGGTACTGAGCTTATCTGAGAGATTACCCTTCATACTGTGGTGGTTGTATTGCAAGGTTCTATAGGAAAGACGAGGATTAACGATAGCAGCAACCTCCTGAGCAGGGATTGAATCTGGGACATAAATAATTATCCCTGCTTCATTTTGTATTTCGTTATAGCATAGTTTTTTCATCACCAAAAGCACTCGGCCATGATAATCATCAATTCTGGTTCTGAATACTTCGGGCATAATATGTGCAGTAATATTAACGGTGTATTCGCAAAACAACAATAGAATATCTAGTTGGTCATTTGTAATTGACGCAGGAAATAGAAAACCTTTTTCCTCCTCAAAATCACGTAATGATAGATAAGTATCCCGAAAAGAGCATTCATCAAAAAACATGTTTGCTACATATCGTAATGATTCATTGCCACCAAAAAACAAATAATATAATCGCCCATATTCTCGAGGAATATCGATCCCGGAACGGTTAATTATATCCGCAAATGTTTCTCTCACTTTTGTCATCCACCTCGTTTCCTGATTATTTGACAATCGACATTGAATCCATATAGTATATACTTTGCAACAATCTACAAACTTTCATAGTTACAACAGAGTAACTATGAATCACAAATGACTCGTAGCATTTGATATTCAAAATCTTCACAAAAATACCAGACCTCGATTTCGCCGCTTATCAACTTTGGAAGCAAACGATCACGGGATTCGGCTAAGTGTTCATTCTGCTCTTGCAATACTAATATTCCCTTCATATAAGGCTCGATAATCTCTGAATATTTCAAAACAAATTTTGTTTCTGGAATTAGTATTTTCTTTGCGGACAACCTTGCTTGGCTAATCTTAGGCTGCGCCACTCCAGTAACCACATCTGACACCTTTGTATTCCTGAACATCATATAAATGAACTCTGTAGAATAACAATCTTTTCCCGTTAAAACATGTGCATGATTATTAACCCAGAATTGCCCATTTATGTATTGAAGCACTGGGAATCCATCACTCGTTATAACAGTTCCGTCCTCGCCAAGAAGCAAGTATATCCCATCAAATAAATAACCTCGAACGTGATCTAATACTCCGGCAGCCCCATAGTATCTATAGTTGCCTTGAAATTCTGAACGCTCCAATGATGATAATGGTTTTCTTTTCTTATCGTGGTATTCGATAAGCGTATCAACCGTTCCCCAAAACCATCCCTCCGGTACGCCATCTACGATGGGAGTATTCTCATGCCCGGGGAAGCGGAGATCGACAAACCACTCCTTATACAGCCGCTGCGCCGCCTCTTCCAGCAGTTTGATTTGCTTTTGGTTGTTTTGGATTAAGTTGTCATACGCCATCAGTATGTCTGCGATTCTCGTTTGATTCTGAATAGAAGGCAATGCTATTTCAAGGCTTAATAAGTCTTCGTTTTTCAGGCTTGCCCGAGTCGTCATCGTTGAAAACGCCTGGAACTGATTTCTGAAGCTTGGCATTCTCATGTAGTATCCGATGTATTCAGGTACAACGAGGTCAGTCTTTGGCCGCATCCGTTTTGTAAACCCGTTGTATGTTGCTTGGGGATAGTCTTTAAGAGCAACACAACTCATCCCAAGTTCATCTGAAGTCTCACTTGTTCTCGTAATGAAAACATCACCGCGTATTATAGAGTAATCCGTTTGCTCCTTTTCAGTTGATTGAACGAGACTGTCCAACTTATCTGGAATGAAATAATGATTAAACACTGTTGAGAAAGTCAAAAACGGGTATCCAGAACCAAAGAATTCGCGTCCTTTTGATAAGCCATTATGAACGGTATATAACTCTGATAGTTTAACTTTTTTACTCGTCATAGTCCCATCTCCTTCAAATCCTTCGAGATGGTTCCCATCAGCTCGTTTGATTTTTCTTGCAAGGCCAGCAACTCTGCGTGGATTTCTTTCATCCGTTTGGCAAAATCCACTCCGTCGTCTTTGGTGGGAGCCACGCCGACGTAGGCGCCGGGGGTCAGGGACCAGCCTTTTTCTTCGATTTCGGAGATTGCTGCCAGCTTGCACAGGCCGGGAACGTCTTTATATTCTCCCTCTCCAAACTTTTCATAGAGCCAGACAGCTTCCTTTACAAGCTCCAGAATGGAATGCACCATATCCAGATATTGATCCCATTTTTCCTGTTCCGTTTTTTTCTTCCGCTTTTCCGCCTGCTCTACGCATTCCTTGGCCCGCAGCCGTTTGACGGACTCGTATTTCCTGAGCCCGTCAAGCAAGGATTGGAAATCCGAATAGTGGAACAGAAGTTCGTCCAGCTCCGGGTCTGTACTCTCCAGCGTAAAGGCATAGATGGCGTCGTGATACTGTTTGAGCAGATCTTGGTATTTCTCCGTCTCTCCCCGGTAGAGCCAGACGATGGCGTTCAGATTTTTCAGCTGCCAGTCGGTCCATTCGTTCAGGGTGCGGTCCACCACGGTATAGTAATTCCGGGCGTCCAGGAACAAGACCTTGTCCTTCCGGGTCTCCGGCTTGCCCTTGTCGAAAAACCAGAGGGTGCAGGGCAGGGATTTGGTATAGAAAAAGTTGTTGCCGACGGAGATCATCACGTCCACGTGGCCGGTCTTCACCAGCTTCTCCCGAATGTCCTTGTCCTTGCCCTGGCTGTCGGTGGCGGAGGAGGCCATGACGAAGCCCGCCCTGCCCCGCTCGTTCAGGTAGGCGTAGAAGTAGGAGATCCAAAGATAGTTGGCGTTGCCGAATTCCTTGTTTTTGTTGACGGCGGGCAGGCCGAAGGGCAGGCGTCCCGCGCTCTGGCAGGATTCCGCCTTCACCTTGTCCACGTTAAAGGGCGGATTGGCCATCACATAGTCGCAGCAGCCCGCCAGGCTGTGGGCGTCGTGGTAGAAGGTGTTGGCCTCGTCGCCGGATTTGATGACGCCGGTGAGGCCGTGGACCGCCATATTCATCAAGCAGAGCTGGGCGTTATATTCCACCTTTTCCTGGCCGAAGAAGGTCATGGCGCTGTTGGCGTTCAGACCGGAGGCGTTTACAAAATCCCCGCTCTGGACGAACATGCCGCCGCTGCCGCAGGCCGGGTCCAGCAGGATGCCGGACTTGGGCTCCAGGATGTTGACGATCATCTTGACCAGGGATTTGGGGGTAAAGAACACGCCGTCGTCCTGGGCGATATTCTTGGCAAACTTGTTGAGGAAGTATTCATAGATGCGGCCGATCACGTCGCCGCCCACCTCGTCCAGAGCGCTGTTGTTGAAAATCCGCAGAAGCTCCGCCAGCAGATCGTCCCGGAAGTCGGTATAGGTCTTGGGCAGGACGCCCCGGAGCTGCTCACTCTGGTCTTCGATCAGGCTCATGGCATTGTTGACCACTTCGCCCAGGCTGTTCATGGGATGGCCGTCCTTGCTCACCAGCCCAGCCGCCGAAATCTGCTCCGGCAGGTTCACCAGATAGTCATACTGGGCCTCCTTGGGCAGAAACAGGGCGCTTTTGGCCGCAAAATCGCTGGCCTCCACCGGCAGCACCCGCCCGCCCCGGGAGGGACGGTTTTTCAATATCTCCGCCTCCACCAGCTTGAAGCGGCTGTAGGCATAGCGCAGAAAGATCAGTCCCAGCACGGGCATGCAATACTGATTAGACGTCAGCTTCGACCCCGCCCGCAGCAGATCAGCGGACTCCCACAATTCTGATTCCAGTTTTCTGATATTGACCATAATAACAACCTCAACCGAACAGGATGATTATATTATTACCAAAATTAATTATACCTGTTTTCGACAAAAAAGCAACTGAAAAAGCAGTTCGGCGGCAAATGAACCCTGTTTTCAGACAGTATGTGCATTTTTTGCACGTACTGATGCTATGTCAGCCGCAGCGGTTGCAACTGACAGAAAAGCTCTGATTACAGGTGGACTATGGTTCGCTCGATTGCCTGGGCAAACCGGATAGCCTCTGCTGCTCCGCCGGTATTCCGGTGCAAGGCCGCGACAACGAAATCGCTGTGATTCACCATCCAGCGGTTCCGGAGGCCGATGGCCTTCTTGGGATGAACGTCGTCCAACTCCGCGGGAATGAGGATTTCGTCGTAAAGCGTTTCGTAATACGCCTTGTCCGTATTGAGACGTCTCGTCAGATAGGGCATTACCAGGACCAGCCGAAGGGAAGGGCAATCCCGCTTCATACCCCGTACCGTCCGAGCGAACAGCTCGTCAAACTCGCCCATCCCACCGGTATAGAACACCCTTACACCCCGCTCCGCCACCAGCCGCTCCAGTACATCCCGGAGCGGCTTTTCTACGTCCATCAACAGCACCCGATGTCCAAAGCCGCAACAAGAATAGCCTTTTTGCCCTCCAGTCAAAATTATCACCCCTTTTGAGTTATTATAACTCTATTGAGTTAAACTTTGCAAGAGAAAATCGGTATCATCTGCATGAGGTGATACCGATGAATATTGGCGAGGCAGTCAAAGAACGTATTCTGGAGCTCTGCAGGGAACGAGATATATCCATCAACAAGTTATGCACCATGAGTGGCGTGACCCAATCGACGGTCAACAACATCGTCAGCGGCCGAAACAAGAGCGTCACGATCTCCACCATCAAAAAGCTCTGCGACGGCATAGATATGCCGATTGAGGAATTCTTTCGTTCTGATCTATTCCGCGGGCTTGAGCAAGAGATAAAATAGACATAATCATCTTTTTATCAGATAATTGTGTTGTTCTCATGATCGATCTAAAAACCAATATCTATAATAACGACAAGATGCTAAGTGCCGTTTCTGCATGTTCATTTACACGCAGAAACGGCACTTATGTCCAAGAGATAACGAATCCACAACTTTTCGTAGCACTCAGCATCCTACGCAAGCTACTTCGTTTTGCTCTTTTTATTGAACCCTGGTAGTCAACTGAGCAAAGATAGAATCTTAGCTCAGTTGACGACAGCGCCTCGCATCCCCGTAGGATTGGTGGGGACCCAGGGAGTTGCCAAATGGATTATCGCAGAGGATTCGGTTGCCTTGCCGCACCTTCCAATTTTCTTCCAGTTGCTCCATCGCAAAGTTCAAAGAGCTCGTTCCGCCACTCTACATTCTGAAACACAGACTCCTTTGAAACTTGCATTCCTAACAAATACCTTTTACCGTCATATATAATACCATAGATACGCCCGTTAGTCAATGGTTTTCGATAAATCCCCACCAACTGAGGTGGTCCGCCTACCTTTGGTATCTTTCTCTCAGCCAGCGTCTGAATAAAACAGTGAAAAACATTTCTGCTTGTATTGCGGTTTGCCTCTTCTTGATAGAGAGCATAATTTTTTTTGAATTCTGTGCTACCTGTTCCGAGAGCATAAAGCAATCCTGATTGATCTGGAATCTTCAGCTTTTCTTGCGTCATTCCTTTCTCTTTTTTGTATTGTAGAAAGTAGCCAGAAAAGTTCGGATACACCCCCGGCTTGACATTTGTTTCTCTCGATATATGCAAGATTTGTACTAGATCACTTAATTCATCTGGATATTTATTTAACGAATACATTATTTTTTCAAAAATTCTTTTGTTTTTCTCATCACAGGAAGCGTCTCGATCAAATAACATTTCCGCATCAATCATCTCTACAATTTGAGAAAGAATAATAGATGGAAATAACACATCACCACAATAACCAAAGATTTCCGGAAATTGCTTACAGGCAAATACCTTTTTACAGTAATCAAACACATCGTTATTGCCCCATGTAATTCTGCTGTCAGAAGCAATATATGCAGAAGTGATACCATGCGTGTCTACACCAATCCATGAAGCAAGCATTGTCATAAGATACACTCCTCTCACACCAGTAAGTCGACGGTCACCGCTAAAAAAGACTTACAACTTGATACTAAGAAACATCTGATTTCTAATGTGACTTAGCTGTGCTTCCTGCGAATGACTATGGAACCCATCTGGTAGAATTGCATCATTCAACAGTGCTTCCCTAAGGTCTGCACCACCCAACTTGGCGTTCTGTAAATTTGCACCTTGTAGGTTTGCTCTATGTAAACAAGCGTTTCGCAAATCAGCCCCTTGCAACATAGCTTGCTTCAGATTTGCGCTTTCCAGGTTTGTACCGCGAAGACTGGCATTCTGCAGATCTGCTTCTTGAAAGTCAGCAGCTGTAAAACAACAACAATCTAAGGTGGCAAAGCGTAAATAGGAACCATAAAAAACGGCTTTTTGCAAATAGATTTCTTTCAACGATAGCCTAGGGAAATAGCCAAAGGCTCCGAAAGAAAGCCAGGGGTCGCCGCAATAGTTTGGTGAGAACAGTTCTTTTCCAGCAAATTTTAACATTTCTGAATAGTTCACGTCCTCAACATCTTGCCACCACTTGATCCATTTCCCAAAATCACGGTACGGCTCCATAATCATTCGATAAACATATGCAGTGTTTACAACACAGCTTTTTATAGAGAATAACAGCCTTTTCTCATTATAGTTCGAGAATACGCTACCATCTAATAATAGCCTTTGGAAAACGACAGGAAGCAATTCCTGCTGTTGCTCAAACTCTGGCAGATCCGGCTCTTTTCTTCTTTTTTGATGCCTTGCTCGCAAATACATAAAATCGCATACACGCGGAGCAATGATTCCTGTTCGTAGATTCTTCCAAAAATAGTTAATAATTGCGTCTGCTTTATCTGAGCTGCTCAATTTGCTGTCTTGATAGATTCGTGTTAAATCTTCATAAATTTTCTCAGAAAGGAAGAAGTCTCTAATGTTATTGTGATAGAACTCTACAGCACCACGGCCTTCCAGAACTTTCCAAAAACTACAAAGACCAACATTTCTCTTAACTAACTCAAACGCATTCCAATCATTTCCATGGAGTTCACGGAGAGAAGGATCTTGCTGTAGCGCTTTTGAAATGTCCTCGACTTCTTCATCAGTAAGGTAGAGACGCTTATTTTCACTGCAATACATATGATGAGCAATCTCTTCAGCAATGCGAAACGCTGCTGTTTTATATACTGCTCCGGGGTGGTCACTGATATCATACTGCCGCTCTGTAATTTCAACACTGAACAATTTCTTGTAGAGCCACCAAAGATTATCTCTATCTGCAGGACCGATCTTTCCAGAAGATAACAAGTAAAGCGTTAATGGAGTATCGCAAATGCCTTCTTCAGCTCCATTGAGAATAAACGAAATGAGGTCTTCAGATAATTCTTGCCCGCACCCATTTTTGCCTGTATAATGTTCGATCCATTCATTTCGCTTTTCTGCATCAAAGTGACGCAACTCAAGTACTTCGTAGGGAAAACTTTTACTTATTTGTATATAGTTTGGCCTGGAAGTAACCAAAAAGCTCCAGCCAGTTAGACGTTCTCGGGTGAGTTTGTAGAGTAACTGCTCATACTGCTGAATTCCTTCAATAATGCACAGCTCATCAAAACCATCTAAAACTAAGATGGCTCTGGGAAACATGTTGAGAAGTATTTTCTTTCGCTCTTCAGCATGGAGTGCGGGGCTAATCTCAAGATCGTCCATAATTGCCGGCAGCAAACCATCCTGTTCAGAAAAACGCTCTCGGTTTAAGTCTCTAAGGCGAATTGTAATCAAAGGCCGACCATTAAGAACGAGTTTAGATGTGCTGTCGTTTTCCCTATAATGCCAATTGAGTGCTTGAATCAGACTTGTTTTTCCGCAACCCGCATTACCCTCAAGAATCAATATCTTTCCGGTTGAATTGTTAATAGAAGTGCCTATACGCTCCCAGAGATCATCTTTTTCTTGATAACTCCAGGCATAGTCGCGGAGGTCTTCTGGATTGACCTCCATATATTTTTGAACAACAAATAGGTTTTTCAAGCAAACATTTGGATTTTCAGGATGGAGAAACAATGGTTCTTGGAAACTGTTTGCGTAACTATTGTTCATGTAGAGCGCTGAAGCAGTAGAAATTGGATTGTTTGCACCTTGATACAACTTATTCGAGTTGTATTTGCTTGAAAGAATCTCTTCACTAGCTAGTTGTTCCGCTGAACTCTTCCATTCGAGAAGGAGGGAGACTGTGTACTTTCCCGAATCGTTATCTACCATTTTGGCGCAGTTCTGGCACAGCCAAATACCATTTTGAATCGAACACCTTTTATCGCTGCTCATTGAAGCATCATATCTTGCTCCGCCAGGTGCGGCAGCACAAATATGCGCAGCAACCCCGATATTTGTAGCCTTCTGAGGATCTGTGTTTGGCCCACTCGTCAGTTTTCTGCATACAGGATTACTGCACCTGAATCCGACACGTTTTGCTAATATCTCCTTTATTTGTGCAGAAAAATCATCACGATTGTTTCTTTTCAAAGCGCCACCTCCTCGTTTGAGTTGCTTAGTTGAGTGTTATTCTTCACGATTAGCCATGCCGGGACGATTATCTATCATAGTATAATGATCAATATATGGACTTCGGAAAACAGCGCGTATTTCAACTTGCAACCAACTTGCAATCAACTTGCAAGTTGGTTGCAAGTTGGTTGCAAGAAACAGATAAAGATCAGGACTTCATGTCTCAAGTGATCCAGCAAACCAACGAGCTGCACTTGTTTTTCCAATGCAATAAACGCGATTTTCTTCACGAAGTTCACGAAGAAGAACTTGGATCTGCCCTCGATTGTGCCCAGGCAGAACCTGCTGCAACTCTCTGAATGGTGTCCCGGCTTGCCCATTTTTACGGATATGCTTCAACAATAACTCTTTGTTTGTCTCACGATCTAAACCAACGATTCGGGTGTGAACACCAGTCTTTCCTGCGGCACTATATAAGCTGCGAGCTAAGACGTATTTGTTGCGTCCAATATGCTCAATGATTCCCATCTCTGTAAGATGCTTAAGCCTTTGCCGCATAACGTCATTCAAGGGCTTTTCATAATACAAGGAATTGATGGTCAGGAAATCTGCAGTCCATAGATTCTCCAGACGGTCATTGCCGATTCTATTAATCAGCGAAAGCATTTTCTTGTCAAGTACGAGGCCGTTCAAAGTCAGGCTGACAAAGTTGTTGTCAGTTCCAGTAAAGTCTGGAAGCTCTTTGGCCTCTTTTACACAGGTCTCGTAAATGATGTTCATTCCTTGTCCGGATCGTTCGACAAGACCGCATAGCGCCAAAATCTCTGCAATCCGACGGTTTCTTGGAACTTGTCGATCCAAAATGTTTTCCAGCGATATTCCATGCGGAAAACCTCCGGGACTTTCAATCAAAAGCCTGTCCGGATACTGCCGAATAAAAACGCTGCCGGCCAATTGGTAATTTCTATGGCTAACGGCGTTCAATATTGCTTCTCTGACAACGCTCTCATTAAATGTCGGAATGTCAAAAATAAAGAAGCCTTCTTGATAATGCTGGGTGTCGTTGCGAAGATTAACTAGGTCCCATAAACGGTCGTAACAGGCAAAAAAGCCAACACGGAACTCTTCTCGCTGATTGGCCGGCCCGGATGCGCCAGAAGATCTGTACTCAAAAACAATTTCAGATTGCGGAAGATACTTTTCAAGAGCTTCCTTCTTTCCAAATAAGATAAGCGCTGCATAGGTTATTCCGTCATCTGCAATTGCACCACAATCATGTAATAACTGCTCAGTAGACTCGCTCGATAAACGCGCATTTCCACTCTTTTTCATCCACCTTGCCCGGAATGATTCAATTGCGGAATTGTCCAGATCAATTATTTGTGCAGAAGGGCAAATACTAGAAGAAAAATCAAAACCAACCTCTTCATAGATTTTTCGACGGATTTCCTCCGGCATCGGGATCAAGCTATCTCCCTCATACCACCAGGCGATGCCATCAACTTGCACCGGCAATCCAATCGGACGACTGGCAACAGAAAAAACCAAAACGCGCTTTCCATCCTGCTCGTAGAGCTGAAAGTCTACCATGACTTTTAGTTGGTCAATTAAGCCTTTACGCGTTCGTTCCGGCTGTTCAAATGCAGTGCTGCCAACCACTTTCCTGGGGCGTTTATCGGATATACCAAAGACCAAAGAACCACCGCCACAATTTGCCAAAGCGCAACAACACCGGGCAGCATCGACGGAGTCGAAATGCCGTTTTGCTTCTTTGAACTGGAATTGCTCGCCCTCCTTGGCATTCAGCAATTCTTCTAATGTCATTGGGGTGTTAAGCATAAATATCCTCCCACCGATAATCTTGCTAATAATATACCATAGCGGAATCAAATAGTCCAGCAATTTATCGTTTTGCCGCGTTTCATGTATGTGCATGTAATTTGAGGCTGCCCCAGGTGCTGAGGTAGCCTCGTTTGTAGCGAAGTCAATCCGGATGGGAATAGTCGGTGTACTTGCGCAGGTAGTTTTCGATCTCTCCAGATAGGACAAGTTCGACGTATTCCAGCGGCGCATTGTAGACCAGCCAGTCCAGTTCAGCGCGCTCGTACTTATTACGGGGGATCGTGTTTTCTACTTCAATGCAGTCGATGGAAATCATGATGCCATTGTCGTATCTGATTTCGACGCAGGCGGTGTCGATGTTGTATTGACAGCTGATTCTTTTCATCGTATACTCCTTTATAGATTGGTGGGTGGAACAACGGGCGGCAGCATTTGAAAATGCTGCAATGCGGCGCGGATCGCAGTCTCCTTTTCCGGCGGACATTGCGGGATGACGGGGTTCAGGTTCTTCGGGTGGTAGTAGCACTCCCCGACGGGCAGACCGCGTTTGCGCTTGACCTGGGAGATGTAGAGGCTGGTGATTTTGAAGCCGTACCGGGCTTTTACGAAGGCCTTCAGCTCCTCATAGGTGGCCGCGGCCTCCGCTGCCGTCAGCGCGAAGTCCGCATCAGTCAGTTCCACCTCGATCTGATCGTCCGGCCGGTGTTGGCACAAAAAAATGACACGTGAATTCGTTTTGGTTCTTCTCATTGTGGCGCACAGTGTGCGCCGCTACAGTGGGATTTGGGCTTGGCACACGACGTGCGCCGCTACAGTGGGGGCTTGTTAAAAACAAAGCTCGCCTCCTTCGGTAACATTGTAGCCGAAGGAGGCGAGCTTGTCGAATGTGCGGGACAGATTAATCTGATTCTATATTCTTCTATATCATGTATATCATGCGGAAATGTACCAGGGCTTCCCGGATGGCGGATTCTTTTTCCGGCGGGCAGTTGGGAATGACCTGGTTTTCTTTTTGGGAGAGGTTATAGTGTTCGCCGGTGGGGAGGCCGAGCTTGCGTTTGGTTTGGGCGATCTGGAGGCTGGTGACCCGGAGGCCGAAGGTTTCCAGGACGTAGGCCTTGATCTGGTCGTAGGTGGCCTTTGCCTCGGAAGCCGTGAGGTCGGCGTCCTCCAGGTTGAGGGTCACGCGGACGGTCATGTCCGGATTTTTTCTGACCAATTGAACAACAGTCTCCACATGGCTTGGCATGTCCATTTTGATGTCAGGGCCCCCGTTCGTCCGGGGAAACAAATCAGCTGCCCGCCGTGATGGAGTCCCGGTTTGTCTTCAACCCGCAGACTATCCCTTTGTACCGCGGATAACCATTGTAACCGAAACGGACGTATCCCACTGCTTTATACCTGATCGATATAATCTGAGCCGTTCTTCGTATTTATCGTTAACAGCAGATATTGCTTTTTCAGCATGATCCGAATGAGCAGATCGTATTGCCTCAAGAGACGACTGCCGACCTGCTTCTATCATAGCTTCTGCCATCTTATCGGAATACTTCGTTGCATCCGGCGTCAGATCAATGATCGCAAAACCGGTTGTGACGTCAATAAAGCCATGACTTTCCATTGAAGCGGGAAACTCAGCCTCGGACATTGGAAACTGACAGACATTATACTTCTTCAGTTCATCTTCCGATTGCGGAAGGCTGTCCCAGAATTCTTTTTCCTCGTTCGTCATTTCCAGACATGGAGCCGGACAATGAATCCCTTTTCTCGCTGAAAGACACAGGCAGACTCCGCCAGGCTTCAATACCCGTCTTTGCTCGCCCCAAAAGGCTGACGGCTCAATATGTTCCTGAACTGTATTGGAAATGGTAACGTCAAAAGAATCGTTTTCAAAAGGGAGATGCGTTGCATCACCCTCAAGAAATCTGATACCTGATATATTGTCCCTTGCGAACGAAATAAAGATGCTGTCCCTGTCAATTGCGGTGATCTGTGCTTTAGGATACCATCTGTGCAGCGACTCGGCAAGTGCTCCAGGGCCGCATCCGATCTCCAAGATTTTCAAATCCCTGTTGTGATCCAGATTGAACAATTTCTCATACTGTGTAAAGAAAATGTCATCAAATCTAAGTTTTCTGCTGAGATACAGTGTCATAATTCCCTGCACGTGATCCGACCATATGTTATTCATGTTCTCCTCCTTAAATACCTCCCGGAATCTAAATCACTCACTCGACCCGGCTCGAATGAGTTTCACGACTGATTCTATGTGGAACGTCCGGGGGAACATATCTATGGCTTCGGCGGACTTCAGATCGTAGCCGCGGGCGGTCAGGAGGCTGACGTCGCGGGCGAGGGTGGCGGGATCGCAGCTCACGTAGACAAGGCGGGCCGGGGACATTTCGGCAATGGCGTCGATCACGTCCGGGGCCAGGCCCTTGCGGGGCGGGTCGACGACGATACAGTCCGGGCGGGTACCCTTCGCCGCAAAGCGACGGGCCGCCTCGGAGGCGTCCGCGCAGA
>JAEEGL012571195.1_pt1 | contig 22804 bp, 22 predicted proteins | sample 9134231 | NCBI WGS metagenome assembly JAEEGL01 (sample SAMN16246548, study PRJNA631951) | gut metagenome | biome: gut microbiome; feature: rumen; material: fiber-attached | host: Bos | place: Iran: Karaj | collected 2018-10 | reverse complement strand
TCTCTTTCTGGATAAATTTTTTCATAATCTTCTGGTGTTTTAGTAATGTTTGGAAATATTAAATCCGCTAATTCTTTGTCTGTCATAAAAACACTTCCTTTATAAATAAAAAAAATGGCTGCCCCTACTAGATTCGAACTAGTGCATAGAAGATTCAGAGTCTCCTGCCTTACCGCTTGGCTAAGGGGCAAAATATACATATATAATATAACTTTTTTTTTGAATTTTTTCAAGAAAAAAGAACAACTTTTGTTGTTCTATTATTTTTTATTTTAATTAGGCTGTTTCTTTTGTTTGATGGAATGCCCACTCTAAGGCAGAAGATGTTTCACCATCTGGATTATCAGAATACTCTCCTTGGAATGTCATATTTTGAACGTTTTGATGTCCTGCACCATCAAATGTATGTAATGCAGCTGTTGAACCTAGACTTTGTAGTTGTTTTATTAAGTTTCTAGCATTAGTGTAATTTGTACCTTGTCCTGTGTCATTATTTCCATGGAATGCCCAAATTTTTACTTGTTGAGTTCCTGCATTAACTCCACCATTTCCGCTTATAGGAACAAATGCTGAAAAATATCCAGGATAATTATTTATCATTCTATAACCACCATTTGCTCCCATACTGTGACCACTTAAAGATACTTTATTTGTATCTCCATGATATGTTTCAGCCATATTGTTAGTTAACTCTATCAAAGCTGCTTCCCAATCTTTGTTACTAAAATCAGAATATGATTTAGCTTGTGGACATATTACAATTCCCTCAGGAACAACTGTTTTATCGGCAATCATTTTTGGAAGTGCACAATTTAATACACCATTTCCTGTTTCTCCTGAACCATGTAAATATATATGTAATGGAAGTCCTTCTACTTCTTCATTGTAATTTGGAACCCAAACATAATATTCTATTGTGACTCCATTACTTGCTTTATACGATTCATGATTAAATGTTCCACCATTTAGTTGGTCTATTTTTGATAAATAATCTGTAGAAGTGAAATCTTTTACGAATTGAAGTTCTGCATCCATTGCTTTTAAACTAGTCAACTTCGTTTTTGCTGCTTCACTTTTTTCATTAAATTCTTTAGTTAACCTTGCAACTTCACTAGTTGCACTAGCTTTTTTATTTTTATTGGCATCAGTATCATCAGGAGTATTATTAACAATGGTTTGCTGTTCATCTATTTTAGTTTTTAATGATTCCAATTCTGTTACTGCATCTACTATTTCTTTACTTGTTGAAACCATTTTACTTAAGTCTTGAGTGATGCTATCGCTAATCTTGCTATATAATGTTGAAATATTTTCAAATTTTTTTATTACTGTTTGTTTGTTGCTACTATTATAAGCACTATTAAAAGCGTCCTCTGCTGTTTTAGATGCAGTGACGCAAGTTTGAATTTTTTCGGATAAATTTGTACAAGCTGTTTCCATACTTGATAAATTAGGCTCAACAGCTTTTTTAAAATCTACAAGTTCTTGTGGTATTGTAGCCATTTAAATCACCCCGCTGCTAGTCTTTCAGTTATAGCTTTATCCTCATCTTCTATTTCTTTTTCATGTTTTGCTTTTACAACATTTTCTAAGAATGCTATATCACTAGCAATATTATTTTTTGTCTTTTCAACTTTTTTATAAAAATCTATGAAGCTTTCTTGAACCGTATCAGATGCTTTACTACTCCAATAATCATTTAAAGCAGTTGTATCTTTTTCAATGCTTTCAAATATTTCATCTAAATTGCTTTTTATTTCCTTTAGTTTTTCTATTTCTAAGGCTAATTGTTTTGTATCAATTTCTATACTGTTCATCATCTTCATCACTTCTTTTCATTTTTCTTGTGAATTCTTCATCTGTCGCTTTATGATCTGTTGAGGCACCTTTTAATACGTCACTTTTGTGATCTAAGAAACCTATAATGTCATTCATTTCATCTATATGTTTCTTTAAAGATATTATAAAGTTTTGACTATCTGGTCCTTTCCAAATTGTCTCTATAGTTTCTGCTATTTCAGTTAATTTAGTTTGGTTTTGTTCAATACCTTCAGCATCTTTACTATAGTTGTTTCCTGTTTCATATACTTTATAACAGTCTATCATTATTTTTCGTTCCATATTAAACCTCCTTTATATAAGTACTTTAAATGTTCCACCATCATCGTTATTACCACCATTAACACCTGTTGGTAGTTTTGGACCTTTTGCTACTGTTGGTGCAGTTGTTACTGTTGGTGCAGTTGTTATATTTGTTGTAACTGGCGTCGTTACTGTAACTGGTCTTGTAAATGGTACTCCATAATCAGTTTGTAAATATGGGTCAGATGGTGCTTGATATCTAACTCCAGATGTTGGTGTTGTTGCTGCTATCCTTGTTGCTGTTGGTACAACTTTAGGAGCACTTGTTCTAACTGATTCTGGTCCAAAAACACCATATTTTGAAATAATAGCTGTTGGAACTGAAGTTACTGGTACATAACTAGTTGCAGGTGTTGTTGTCGGTGAATCTTTATTAATAATGAAGTTTTGGAATAATAAATCAGAAGCTTCTGTTCCTAAAGCATTAACTGCTTTGAAGTATGATAATCCTTTTGATACTCCTACTAATTCTTCTTTCAACAACGATGCTTTTGATGAATCAGTTAATAATGTTTCGTAATCTATATTATGCTTTTTACATATTTCGTCGATTGTACTTCTTACAAACTCTATTGAAACTTCACTTTGATCTCCTGTTATACTTGCAACTGCTGCATCTGTTTCAGATAAACCAAATTCTTTTGATAATATATTAATATCAATTTCATTTCCTTCATATAATTGTAATAGTAATTCTTGCATGTTACTTTTATTCATTACAGAATCAACAATACTTGAAAAGCCATCTACATTGTAGAAGAAGTACATAGATAATTCACTAGGTTTTAAATTTGTTTTCTTACTTAAAGCTTCAGTGTAATTATAGATAATATCTTTAGATATATCTGGAATTGTTGTTTCATCTGTTAATATTGACATAAGTGTTAATTGTAATTCATTTTCATCCATTTCAGAAACAATTTTCTTTAAGCTTTCAGGAAGTGTTACTTGTTCAAGCAAATATTTTTTTAATGTTGATGCTTGACTTACATCGACAAGGTATGACAATAGTTGTTCGTCTTTAATTGAACCTAAAGCAGTCATAAAAGTACTATATTCTTCTACAGTTAAGTCTTTAACAGTATCTATAAATTCAGTGCTTACTTTTAATTCAGGAGTTGTTGTTGGAACTTCAGTTGCTGGTGCAGTTGTAGTACCTCCACCTTGAGTTCCTCCACCTTGAGTTCCCCCACCTTGAGTTCCCCCACCATAAGTTCCACCGCCGTAGGTACCTCCACCGTAAGTTCCACCACTTTTGGCCCATTTATCATCATTTCCATTTTGATTTTGAGCTAATGTTGATAGAGCATTTATAGTTGCTAAAACAGAACTTTCAGCTTTAGAAAGTGCCTTTTTTAAACTAGGTATATAAGCTGTTCCTACTCCTGCTTCTACAAGTGAAGAAAAAGCTGATTCTACATCGATATCGCTTATTCCTGAACCTTCAAAAGACGACTTCCATGTTGAACTCGCTTGTGCTATTGCATCTGTATAAATTGTAAGTGGTTTTTCATTACTATCTGCCATATTATCACCTATTATTATATTAATTCATTTACGCTTTCAAGTCAAATCTAAATGGACTATTTTTTATTTAAAAATTGCATAATATTCTTCGTAAGTTATAGAATTATCATGTATATAATTTGCTATCTCTTCACCTACATATCTAAAGTGCCATGCTTCAGGATTATAACCTGTTATGTTCTCTTTATTTTCTTCATATCTTAAAATAAAACCATACTTATAACTATTTTCTATCATCCATTTATATTCTTTTGTAGTTTTAAATGGACTGCTTTTAGTAGACTTTACATCTAAAGCAAGACCTGTTTGATGTTCTGAATATCCTGGTGTTGCTACATATTTATTTACATAATCTTGCCCATTTGATTTTAAGTAGCTATTATAGACCGATTCTTGACTTTCATAACTTCTATATGAAGATGTTACTCCAAGATTTAATCCAGATTTTAGAGAAGCATCACACATCTTATCATATGCTTCTTTTGCTTCTTTAGTTAAATATTCTTCACCTTCTGAACAATTATCTAATTTAGTTAATTCTGGAGGTACAAAATCTTTTGATATTTTATTATATTTATTAACAATCATTGTAGAAGAATAATCTACTATTTCATTTGCATCTTCATAAAATGGTTTATCTAGTCCTATATTAACTTTTACTATTGTATCTTTATAATCACCATTAAAATATGATAGATATCTATCTATTTTATCTACTTTAAAGAAATCATAAGAAAGATAAGTTGAAATATCTTTAATATATTTTTCTCCAACTTTTTCTTTTAATAAACTATCGTCTTTTTTATTTATATTATTAATATCATCCGTTGTATAACCTAAATCTAACCATTTATTGATATTATCTAAAAAGTCTTCTTGATCGTAATAAGTAATCTTAAAATATGAATCAAGTTTCTTTTCATCATATAAATCTTCTTCTATTATTCTAGCTAAAGTATCTGAATAATCTTCTTTTAATACTTCTTTTCTTATTCCATACTTATATATTTTATATGAAGTATTAATACTATAACCATGAGAAGTTAAATCAATCATACTTTTTACAGGTTTGTAAAGAAATATAACTAATATAATAACAAGAGAAATAATAATTAGTGATTTATATTTTATTTTTATTATTTTTTGTTTCATTTAATCCTCCAATTATTCTTATATATATTATTAAGTATGCTACTGCTAATAGTATTCCTTCTATAACATCTGTTAAATAATGAACTCCTAAATATACTCTACTTATACATACAATAATTATGATTAAAGATAATAAACTGATTAGAAAATATTTTAAAACTTTATTATGTACTCTTTTATATATTAAATAAATAAGATATCCATATACTGCAGTACTTATCATTGCATGGCTTGATGGCATACTATAATTTGATTCAGTTATAATGTTATACCCACTTGGTCTAGGTCTAGCAATAATAAATTTTAAGAAGTCATTTATCATTAATGCTAAACCAATATTTATCATTCCATATAGAGCATCTTTCTTGTTTTTTATTAAAATATAAGTAATAAAAATTATACTTATTAAAACAGCTGCTCCACCAAAGATAGTCAATACTTTCATTACATTTGTTAAATTATCATTTCTTAAAGAATCAACAAAAATATTATATCCAAACCTATCTATTTCAGTTATGTAATTAATTTTAACATCAACTAAAATAATTATAAAAATAATTATTAATAATATAGAAATTATATTGTATTTATTAATTAGCTTTTTCATATTTTCTCCTAATATTAATTATAACACATAATAAAAAAGTGATTTCTCACTTTTTTTAGCTTAATTGTTTTTTTCTTTTCTTTGAATATAAATAATAGAAGAAAAGTACTTTTGTAGATATAAATAATAAAATCATCCATATCATAGAATTACTTTTATCTGTATCAGGAACTCTTATTATATTTTGATTTAATAATTCTTCATCATCTATATTGTTTTCTTCATTAGATATTAAAACTGTACTCTCTTTATTATCATTAGAACTTTTTTCTGCTTTTACCATAATAGGAATAAAGATAATAAAACATAAAATAATTGTTAGATATCTTTGCATACTAGTCTCCCTCTATTATATTTTTATTATATTATTATATCTATTTTTTTGTCAACTAACTAAAAAAAGCGGATTACCCGCTTCTTTTATTCGAATGATGATTCATTATAGTAAAGTCCTCGATAAACTTTACTTTTATCTAGTAATTCTTTATGTGTTCCATGTGACTCTAGTTTTCCATTTTCTATAACATTAATTACATCAGAGTCAATTATTGTTGATAATCTATGTGCAACAATAATAACAGTATGATCTTTTATTAGATTATCTATTGTTTGTTTTATATATTCTTGGCTTTCATTATCAAGAGCACTAGTTGCTTCATCAAATAATATTATTTTAGTATTAATTAATAAAGTTCTTGCTATTGCAATTCTTTGTTTTTGACCACCTGATAAGTTTACTCCACCTTCTCCTATAACTGTTTCATATTGATTTTTTAAAGACATTATATAATCATCAATATAAGCTTTTTTACAAACTTCTCTTACTTCTTCTAGAGTTACATCCTTCTTTACTAATCTAAAATTATCCATTATAGATAAATTAAATAAGAATGGTGTTTGTCTTATTATAGATACATTCTCTCTTAATGATTTTTCTGATAAGTCTTTTATATCTATTCCATCTATTGTTATTTGTCCTTCAGTAGGATCAAAATATCTTAGTAATAAGTTAAATATAGTACTCTTACCATTTCCACTTCTTCCAATAATTGCTACTTTCTTATGAGGCATTATTTTAAAGTTTAATCCTTTTAGAGTTAAATCTTCTTCTTGTCTATATTTGAATTTAACATCTTTGAATTCAATTATTCCTTTAGTATTTTTAAGATCTACTTTTCCAAATTGTTCATCTTTATATAGTCTATTATTTAAAATATCATCAATACGATTTAATGAAACTTTAACTTTATTATAATTAACTCCAAAGTCACTTATACTTTCTACTACATCATCTATTCTCCATACATATGATTCTATTACAATAAATAAAGAATAAGTAAGATTTCCTTTATATACAAAATATCCTGCTGTTGCAAGTATTAAAAATTGTAAAATGAAATAAATAACATTATTTAAATTAAAGTATGCTAATTCATAATTATTCATTCTTTTTTCATTAGTAAATAATCTATCTATATTGGCATATAATTTATCTTTAATATTTTCTTTTATTCCTAAAGCTTTTATTTCTCTTATACCAGTTAAGTTTTCTGTAGCAGTCTTAACTTGTAAATCAGATTCTTTTTTAATATCTTCTTGAGCTTTTTTAATTTTTGGGAAAAATTTATATGATATAAATCCCATTACTATTCCAAATATAACTATTTCTAATCCTAAAATAATTGATGAAGAGAAAGCTATTATTAGTATTAATACAACAACAAATGCTCTACATGCCATCTTCATAATCTTACTTAACAATTGCATAATTCTATCTGGATCTGTTGTAAGTCTATTGATAAACTCTCCTACTCCAATATCTTCAAAAGCAATTGATGGTAAATTTTGTATTTTAGAATATAAATCTTTAATAACATTTTTTGTAAATTTAATTTCTAGATATTTATATAATCTATCTCTTGGATATGCTAGTCCAGCATAGAACATAGTATCTGTTACTTCTCTAAATATTAAGAATATAAGGAATTTGTTAAAATCTTGTTCTATTAATCCCTCTATTGCATATCCCCAAAAAAATGTTGTTAGAAGTGCAGGTATATAAGAACTCAAAACTAGTAATATATACATAGATAATCTAAGTTTTTCATCTTTTAAATAACTAAAGATTAATTTTATTGTTTTTCTTTTTTCTTTTTTCTTTTTCATATTATCACTTCCCACAAAAAAAACTACTTGGTAGTAGTTTCTATTTTTTCAAAAATATAGGTATATGGAAAAACACTTGTGACTTGGACACAATAACTACTACACATAAATAAAATCATCAAAACTAATAAAATCATGTTTCCACATCCTTTCCTTTGTGCTCATTTTAACACTAAAGCCTATATATTTCAACCATTTTATGGTTTTTTCTTTAAAATAGTTTTAAATAATGATAGAATTTTATTTAAGGGAGTATTGAGTATGTTTTTAGAAGATAAACTATATGTAGATACATTTTATGATTATAAAAAGAATCTAATGAAAGAACATCCTTTAAGAATTTTATTTATTGAAGTTACTTCTAGATGTAATGCTAGATGTGAACATTGTGGTAGTAGCTGTGGAGATTTTGTTCCTAAGGATGAAGTTACAAACGAAGAATTAAAAAAAGTATTAGATGATATAGCAGCTAAATATAATCCGAATGATGTAATGATAAATATAACTGGTGGGGAGCCACTTGTTAAGAAAGATTTGTTTGAATTAATGGATTATGCTAATAAGCTTGGATTCTATTGGGGAATGACTACTAATGGAATGCTTATAGATGAAGAAATAGTTAAAAAGATGGAAGAAACTGGAATGTATAGTATTTCAGTTAGTATAGATGGATTAAAAGAAACTCATGAAAGTTTTAGAAAAGTTCCTGGAAGTTTCGATAAAATATTAAAAGGAATTGACTTAATGCTACACTCACCTTCTATTCAAATTGTTCAAGTAACTACAGTTGTTAACAAAAAGAATATTGATGAATTAGAAGATATTTATAATCTTATGAAACAGATTAATATTAAATATTGGAGAATATTAAATGTTGATCCTATTGGAAGAGCAAGAGACAACAAGGAAATTTTACTTGATGGAAAAGAGTTTCAAAGAATGCTAGATTTTATTCGTGAGAAACGTGTAATGTTTGAAAATAAGCAAAGTGATATAAATGTTGAATTTGGGTGTGCTCACTTTCTTGGAGTTAAAGAAGAACCACTAATTAGAACAAGACAATTTATATGTATTACTGGAATAATAGTTGGAAGTATTTTAAGTAATGGTGATATATTTGTATGTCCTGATGTTCCAAGAATTCCTGAATTAATTCAAGGTAATATTAGAAAAGATAACTTTGTTGAAGTTTGGGAAAAGAAATTTAAACAATTTAGAAAAGTATCTAGAACAACTAATTCTAAATGTAAAAATTGTCCTGATAAAAAACTTTGCACAGGTGGAGCTTTCCATACTTGGGATTTTAAAGATAATAAACAATTAATGTGTTATAGGGAGTTTTTACAAAATAATGTAGAAAAAAAGAAAAAGAAATAATATAATAAATTTATTAAGGAGTAGTAATATGTACGATGATCAAGAATTTGTAGAACAATATTATAATGGTAAAAAGGAATTATTTAAGACACATCCTTTAAGAGTACTATTTTTTGAGATAACTTCAAGATGTAATGCTAGATGTGAACATTGTGGTAGTAGCTGTGGAGATTTTGTTCCTAAAGATGAAATAACTGGAGAAGAAATTAAGAAAGTTTTAAGAGATGTTGCTGCACATTATGATCCAAAACTTGTAATGCTTAATATTACAGGTGGAGAACCTCTAGTTAGAAAAGATTTGTTTGAATTAATGGATTATGCAACTAAATTAGGATTCTATTGGGGAATGACTACTAATGGAATGCTTATAGACGAAGAAGTAGTTAAAAAAATAGTTGATACTAAAATGTATAGTATATCTGTTAGTATCGATGGAATGAAAGAGTTACATGAATCGTTTAGAAAAGTTCCTGGTAGTTTTGAAAAAATAATTCATGGATTAAAACTTATGAAAGAATGCCCTTCTATTGGAGTTCTTCAAGTAACTACATGTGTTAATAAAAAGAATATAGATCAGTTAGAAGATATATATCAATTATTAAAAGAACTAGGAATTAAATATTGGAGAATAATGGAAGTCGATCCTATTGGAAGAGCTAAAAATAATGATGATTTATTATTAGATGCTGATGGTGAAAACAAAATGTTTGAATTCATGAAAGAAAAGCAACTTACACAAAATGAAATTAGAATTGATTATGGTTGTGCACACTATTTAGGATGGAATAGAGACTGGCTAATAAGAGGAAAACCATTTATATGTGGTGCCGGAACTATGGTTGGAAGTGTATTAAGTAATGGTGATATATTCGTATGTCCTGATGTTCCTAGAAGACCAGAATTAATTCAAGGAAATGTTAGAAAAGATAGTTTTGTAGAAGTTTGGGAAAAGAAGTTTAAACCATATAGAAAAGTATCTAGAACAACTAATTCTACTTGTAAAAAATGTCCTGATTGGAAAATATGTATGGGAGGAGCTTTCCATACTTGGGATTTTGATGAAAATAGGCAATTATTTTGTGCAAGAGAAAAATTTAAAGAAATGTATGAATTTGAAAAAAGAGTTTTAGAAAACCAAAAGAAAAATAAAAAGAAAGATACAAAGAAAAAAGAGACAAAGAAAAGCAATAAAAAAACATCTTCATAATTGAAGATGTTTTATTTTATAATTAATTAGTTCTTCCACCAGGATAAATATCGTCTTCTGTACAAGCAAATACTCCATACTTAACTATCATTGGTGTTGTTGCTGGATATACTCCATACTTAACTATCATTGGTGTTGTTGCTGGATATACTCCATACTTAACTATCATTGGTGTTGGTGTTGGCGCTGGAAATACTCCATACTTAACTATCATTGGTGTTGATGCTGGGATTACTCCATATTCAGGTACTGGTACCATGATTGCTACGCCCTCATCAAATTTATGAATTTTATCAACTGATGCATAAGCATTTTTTTCTATTTCTTGTAATTTTTTATTTGCAGCATAAAGTTGATTTTCTAATTGTTTAACTCTTGCTTCTGCCTCTGCTCTTTTTTGAAGAAGACTTGAATTATTTCCTCCTGATTCAAATTCTCCAGATAAATGACTATTATTTGATCCAGTTCCATTAATAAGGTATATTGATGAATACTCATCCTTAATTTTCTGATATTGAATTTGTAAAGAAGATATTTGTTTCTTGATTTTTTCTCTTTCTTCTAATAAATCTTGGAGATTACTTATTTCATTCATAGCTGGTTTTACTCTTGCTTGAATATCTCCATCAAGTTCATCATTCTTTGTTTCTACAGAATCAATTAATGACATTACATATGATATCCTATTACTTTTTAAAGAACCTAAATAATCATTACTTACTTGTAATATTACTTTCTTATTATTATCAACCATCTCAGACATTTTACGTTCTAATAATGTTGCATCATAGTCTTTTAATTCTGCATAATATCTATCTAATTGAACTGGACCAGGTATTCCATAAGCTGGAACCGGAACTGGTACAGGTGCAGTTGTGGTTGGCCCTGGAACTCCATATTTTACAATTGGTGGAGTTGTACCAGGTATTATAGTTGTCCTTCTTATTACTGTTGGTGCAGGTGTTGTCACCCTTACTGCTGGTGTTGGAGGAATAGTTGTGCTAGATAATACATGATGACTTGTTGATCTTATTGTTGGTGTTGTGGTTACTGTTGGTCTAACATATGCAATTGGTGATCTTGTTGGTTCAGGACGTGGTGAATGACTTAACGGAACTATTCTAGGTCTAGTTTCTATTACATGTCTTACAATTGTTGTAACAGAAGCATGTGAGGTAGTAGCTCTTGATGTAAATATTGTTCTTCTTGTTTCTACTGGAGACCTTGTAGGTACAGGTCTTGATTGAGTACGTCGTGAAGCATTTGTTCCTCCTCCGCCTGTATATAGGAAATTATTATTTATTTCTACAGCCATATTATACCCTCCTATTTTTTGCTACCATTAATTTTATCATTAATTGCTTTATCAAGCTCTAAATAACCATTTAATGCAGCTCTCATTAAATCTAATTTATATTTTAATATTGCTTGTATATCACTACTTGAAGTTCTTATATATCTTTCTTTTTCAACTGCTTTATTTTGAGCAATTCCATTCCACATTTCTCCATAACCTATTTTATCAAATTCACTATTTATTTCTTGAGAAATTGTTACTACTTGACTTAGAGTTGCATCATATCTATCAATTAGTGCTTGAAAACTAGCTATGTCATTTAATTGAATTGTACTCATCAGTTACCACCTCACTTGTCAAATACATTTCATCTTTACCAAAATTTGAAGAATCAAAATAATGAGCTTCCTCTAAAACTGCAGGATCAATCGGATTTAAACCATCAGTATATGCAGTAGGCGTTGACTCATCTAGACACATAATAGTAATCATATTTTGTATTTCTTCATATTTTTCATTTAATTTTATTATTTCACCATTAAGATAATTATATTTTTCTGGAATTACTTTTGCCTGTTGAACATATTGGATTGTACTTGAATAGAATGCTTCTCCATCTACGCCTTTCCATATTGAATGAAGTTCTTCAACAATTTTAGATAAATTATCTATTTGAACGGCTAAATCACTAGTTTTTTTGGATATATTAGTACATGTACTTTTTAAATCATTATATCTTACTTTTATTCTCATAATTTAATCCCTTTCTTTTAGATTCCGCTACCTATTCCTTGTGAAAAACTATTTGCATAATCAACTATTGTTGCTCCTGATGTTTCGCTACTAGTACTTTCAGGTGTAATTTCTGGTCCAAATGAATAAATACCTCCAGATCCTTCTTGTGGAGTATTGTCATCTAATGATTCAACTATTATTTGATCATTAGCTTGTTCAGTACTTTCAGTTTGAATATCTGGTATTTGTTCTTCTGTTACTTGTGAATTTTCTTGTGTTTCTTTATTTATTTCATCAGATAAGTTTTGTTTTTCTACTTCAAGTTTTTCAGAAGTATCATTCATATCTCTAAGAACTTCCGGTAAAATATTAACTAAATTTACTTTTTCAGTATTTATTTCTGGTGTATTTTCTACTACATTTGAAGGTTGTCCAACCTCTATATTTACTGATGTATCGTTCAAAGATGGTAAAGATTCTGTTGAAGTATCTACTACAGTTGAAGTTGGTCCAACTTCTATATTTACTAACGATTCGTCTAAAGATGGTAAAGATTCTATTTCAGAACTTTGAAAAAATGATGGTACAGCAGGCACATCTGTAGGTATATAAATTACAACATTATCACCATTAAGTCTATCCATTCCTTCTTCTTCTGCAGTAATCATAGAATCGCAATAACTACGTAAATTAGCTTCAGAATTATCTATATCATTTTTTATTGATTTTGCTTTTTCTCTATAATCATGCATTATTGTAGGTATTAAACCTAAATCTTCTAATTTTTGTCCAACTTTTGTTGTCTCATCCGAATTGTTTCTTACATCTTCTCTCCAAATACCGCATTGTCTTTCTGCACCTTCAATTAAATCCGAATCAAAAATTTGTTCTTCCACTTTATAAAACTCATCCATATTTATTCTACCTTTCAATAATATTATATATTGAATTGTACGTTATATCAATGATTTTATTGTTTCTTTATTTTTCTTAATGTAAATGCTTTATAAGTATTTTTCGCAAGACATGCTACAGTCATTTGCCCTACTCCACCTGGAACTGGAGTAATGTATGATGCTTTATCTTTTACTTGTTCAAAATCAACATCTCCACATAATGATCCATCTTCTTGTCTATTAATTCCAACATCTACTATTACTGCACCTTTTTTTATCTGATCTTCTTTAATTAGTTTAGCTTTTCCTACTGCTACTATTAAAATATCAGCATGCTTTGTATATAAATTTAAGTTTTTTGTTTTTGAATGACATAATGTTACAGTAGCATCATTATTAGTCATTAAACTTGCAAGTGGTTTTCCTACTAAATCGCTTCTTCCAATAATTGTAACATTCTTTCCTTTTAACTCAATGTTATAGTATTGTAACAATTCAATTATTCCTTGTGGAGTACAAGGTACTAATGATTCTTTATTATGAACAAGACATCCAGCATTTAAGTCTGTTAGTCCATCAACATCTTTTAAATAGTTTATTCTATTTTGAATTACTGAAGGATTAAGATGCTTTGGAATAGGCATTTGTACTAATATTCCATCAACTGTATCATCTTCATTTAATTCATCTATTTTTCTTAGAAGTTCAGTTTCTTCAACATTTTCAGGTAATTGTATATGTTGAAAATTGAAGCCTAGTTCTTCTGCCATTTTGGCTTTTTGTCTTACATAAACTTTACTTGCTTCATCTTCACCAACTTGTATTACTGCAAGTCCAAGTGGCCTTTCAATATTTACTAATTCTTTTTTTATTTGTTCTAATACTTCTTTTTTTACTACTTTACCATCTAATAAAATCATATTATCCTCCATTATTTTTTTCTATTTTTTAAATATTCGATGAATCCATCTAATATTTTTTTATCTTCTATAGGAATCCATTCTATTTTTTCAAGTATTACTTTGGCTTCATTATAAAGATTATTCATCATATTAGTAGCATATTCTAGTGAACCTGATTCTTTAAATATTTCTCTTACTTTTTCTACTTCATTTTTTGTTATTTTCTTTTTTCCATAATATTTTAAGAGTTCATTTTTATATTTATTATTCTTAATTGTGTTTGCAAAAAGAATTGTTTGTTTATATTCTTTTATATCTGAACCAATTATTTTTCCCATATTACTATATATTCCTAAAATATCATCTTGTATTTGAAAAGCAATACCAACTTTTTCACCGAATTCTTTTATTTCTTCTAATTTACTACTATCATAGCCTTTTAATATAAGCCCTAAACATAATGGTCCAATTATTGTATAATATGCTGTTTTTAGTTTATATATAAGCATCGTATTTGTTTCTATATCTTCTTTGTTTAAACCATACATACTTGAAAAAGGAAGTATTACATCTATAAGTTCTCCTTCTATAGTATTAAGAACTATATCATTATAATAGTTTAAAATTCTTGCTAGATTTTTATCATCTTTATAATTTTTTACTATTACATTATTAGCTTCATAATAACCGTAATTCCCTATGCATATTCCTATTGATTCACTTGTTTTTTTTGCTAATTTATCATTATATTTTTTTAATCTTTTATAGTTTGCATAATGAACCGTTTCTTTCCCTCTTCTTAAATTATCATTATCAATAATATCATCATGAATTAATACTGAAGTTTGAAATATTTCATATGCTAAAGAAAGTGGGTAACTATATTTAACATTTGAATGATCTCCTATACTATATGCTAAAGCAATAAGAAACCCTCTTATTAGTTTTCCATCTCTATTTAGATTACTAAATAATTCTAAATTTTCTTTTAAATAGCCATTTTTATTCTTTATTAAATCTTCATTATAATTGTTTATAATTTCTATTAATTCTTTATATACTTTCTTGTAATAGTTTTCAAACATCTCAACATTATCCATAATAACCACCTATATGAGATAGTATAACATATAATTATTTAAAATACTCTTGGTACTCTATTACTTATTGTACTTATTATTTCATAGTTTATTGTATTACATTTATCAGCAATATCATCAAGTGTTATTTCTTTATTATTCCAAATATATACAGTATCTCCTACTTTTACATTTTCTATATTTGTTACATCTACCATGCAACTATCCATACATATTGTTCCTATTATTTTTGCTTTTTTATTATTAATTAAAACTTCCCCTTTTTGAAATAAGTCTTTTCTTAGTCCATCAGCATATCCTATAGGAATAGTAGCAACTTTAGTTTTTTTACTAGTAGTATATCTTCTACTATAACCTACTGATTCACCTTTATCTAATTCTTTTAAATATGTTATTTTTGTTTTTAATTTAGCTATAGGCTTTACATTTAATAATTTATTTGATCCAACAAATGGTTCATAACCATATATTATTAAACCTGGCCTTACTAAGTTAGTAAAATCTTTATTATAGTTTAAAAGTCCATTAGAAGCTTCACAATGAATATATTTAATATTATCAAAGTTTTCTTTTACTATTTCTATTGCTTTTTTAAATATGTCATATTGTTTTTCTGTATATTCAGGATCTGTATCAGCACTAGATAAATGTGAATAAATTCCTTCTACTATAATGTTATTTGATTTTTTAATTTCTTTTATAAAGAAAGAAAGATCTTCCAATTTAATACCAGTCCTATTCATTCCTGTTTCTATTTCTAAGTGAACTTTTATATTTCTTTTATCTTTTATTATTTCTTTTAAAAATTCTTTTGAACTTAGTCCAATAGTTATGTTATTTTCTATAATATCATTTATTTCTTCTATACCTGGTTGATTAAGTACAAATATTTCTTTAGTATAACCAATATTTCTAATATCTATAGCTTCTTGTACAAGTGCTACTCCTACTATATTAAATATGTTTAACAAATCTAGTTGTTTATTAACATATGTCCCATAACCATTAGCTTTTATTATTGGCATTAATTCTTTGTTTCCGACAAATTCTTTTATCATGTTAATATTTTTTATAAATTGATTTTTATCTATTTCTAACACTGTTGGTCTCATATTTACTCCTATAAAAAAAACCCTAAATTCAGGGTTTAATAATTATTATTGATTAATTGATGTTATAGATTGGTCACCAATTTGGTAATTGTAATATTGTTCTTTACCACTATAACCTTTTGTAGCATCAACTGTAATATTAGGATCTTGGCTAAGAGTTCCATTAGTTGGTACTACTGGAGATATTGTTGCATCCATTCCTTTTAATTCTGCTAATAATGCTAAAGCTTCTTCCTGTTTTGCATCAAATTGTTGTTTTAATTCTCTAATTCTTGCATTTATTTGAGCAATTCTTCCTGCATCTTCTTCTGGATCTAGTCTATCACGTTCAGCTTTTAATGCATCTGCTTGTTCTTTTAGTTGTCTAAGTTCTGCTATCTTAGATGCTAAGTCAGAACATTTTGATAGTATAGGTATTACTTTACCATTAACATCTGAATAATCAGTTCTACATCCATTTACAAAATTAGTTGGTGCTTGTACAGCTTTTCCTGTGTTATCTGTCTTATAAGCTCCAGGAAAACCTGATAGAAAATCTGTTCCAGCATGTTCAGCTTTAGTAATTTTCTCTAATACTTCATTTGTATAAGCAACTTGGGCACCAATTTGTGGTGTCTCTGTACTATCAAACTGTATAAGTGATGGGTCAATTGTAAAATCTTCCATATCTAGTCGACCTCCTAATTATCGTTTGGGTTGTTAACTTGGACAACCTCGTTATTTAGTCCAGATGTATAATCAACAGTTGCTTTTTTATCAGCTTCAGTAAAGAAATGATCATCACTTATTGCTACTTTATCTTCTATTAACTCATCAACTGATTTTTCCATCTTAATATAATTATCACGAGCATTTACTAAGAAATTAAAATCTTTAGTATGCTGTGTTTTAATTCTTTGGTAATTTTTTTTCTCTTTAGCAAAATTATTAAATACTTGGTTAGCAGTATTACTTATCCACTCACCTTGTAATTTATCCATCTTAGCTTTTATTTCATCAAAGTATTTAAATAATTCACTATTTAATGAATCTAATTTACTAATTTTATCTGCCAACTGGTCGGCATCCATATTTAAGATTTTTTGTTCATCCATTTAAATCACCCCTAACTAAGCTGACATTGCATTAGCAAAGTCTTTATCTAACTTATCATGTTCTTCTGCACTCTTTTTCATCAATTCACCATGATTCTTTAGGAATGCAATTACATGAGTTAATTCTTTATTATGTCCATTGAAGGATACTCTAAAGTTATAACTATCTCCACCTGTATAGATTTCTTCTATTTCTTGAGCTAATCCATTAAAGGCATTTAGTAATTTTTTAATTTCTTCAGCATATACAATAAATTCTTCACCTGTTGTTGAAATTAATTCACAATTCATTTTAAACATTTAACTACACCCCTTTCGTCATATCTGAAAGCAAGCTTCCAATTGATCTTCCACTGTAATTACTTACTGTTTCAGTGTAAGCAAATGTTGATGAAACATTTTCAAGGCACTCAGTAATAGGATTTGCATAACTCATGTTTGTTAACAATTCAGTTTGATTAATACCAGTTTGTGCTGAAATTGTATCTACAATAGATTTTAAGAATTCAGCATTGGCTTCACTCATATCTGTTGCTTTTCCTTGGTATATTTCTCTTAATCTTTCTTGAACATTACCATTTCCAGTTAAGTCTCCAATTACTTCTACCATTTCTTCTGCAGTGGCTACGCTCATGTTTTCGAACATTTCACCACTTAATGGCATTTCAGTAAATCCATAAACGATATCTTGTGTTAAATCGTTTAATGGAGCTTGTCCTTCAAGAATATTTCTTAGTTCTGTTTGAACTGTTTGTGGATCCATATTAAAGATAACTTGTTTTAAATCAGCATCTATTTTTGGAGATGTCAATAACCATTGCTTTAATCCTGGAGCAATGTCCACATCTGTTAAATAGTTTTGAAGTTCTTCTTTTTCCATGCTAGATAAGCTTTGCATTAAGCTTATGTAAGATTTAGCATCAAGACCTTCCATAATTTTTTCAAATTTATTTGCTTCATCATCAGATCTAACTTTTAAATCTTTATCATTATCAGTATCTGTTGCTGAGCTATCAACTGTCAATGCATAATTTCCAACCATTCCTATATCTTGTGGCTCTATTCCAGAAGCTGCAGCTTGACCTTGTTGATCTCCTAATTGTTCTTTTTGTATCGTTTGTGTTGTTAGTTGCGCAATTTTCTTACCTTTTTCATCTAATAACTTACAAGCCTCTGGAAGTGTACTTTGCAAAGTTGTCGCAATTCCATTGGAAAATAATCCTTGATAAACATTTGTATTAACTGATGCTAAATCTGCAGATTGTACACCACTCATTAATGCTTGAGCTAAAGATGTTACCGCTCCTAACTGTATTTCCATATTATTTGATACACTCATATCATCACCCTACTTATATAATACATTATTTATCTTTTTAAAGTCAATTCAATAAACGTTTTTTTTTTACATTGTACAAATTTTTGTCAAAAAAAGAAGAAATAAAATATTATTTCTTCTCTAATCCAACATAACTTTGAGAGTTATCTTGAGCAATTAAATCAAGTTTTCCATCTTCAATTTTAAATTTATACTCTTTTGGTTTATCCCAAGAACTAACTTCAATTGTAACTGTATTATCAACTATTTTATAAGATCCGACTACATTTGATCCATAATCGTTAATATATGTTACTTTTCCTTCTGATTCAAACTCAAATGATGCTTTCATTTGTAATGATTCTTCTACTTCGTTAGTATGTCCTTCCCATTTACCAATAAGTTCATTTTCTTTTTTTCCACAACCAGTAAATAGGAATAATGTTGCACATAATGTTATTAATAATAATACTTTTGTCTTCATCTTCCTTATCCTCCACCTATTATTCTTTATATCACATTTATTTTTAAATGTCTACTTTATTTTTTCCCAGCTTGTGTTTCTTCCAAAATGACCATATGCTGCTAAATCATAGTATATTGGTTTTTTTAAGTCTAATTCATTAATTATATTTTGAACTTTAAAATCAAAGTTATCTTTTATATATTTTTCAATTTCTTTAATACTTTTTTTGTTAGTTCCAAATGTTTCTATGTTAATAGATATTGGATCACTATATCCTATTATGTATGCTACTTCTATTTGACAAATATCGGCATAATCATGAGCAACTACATTCTTACATACATATCTTGCATAATATGCTGCACTTCTATCAACTTTAGATGGGTCTTTACTACTAAAGCATCCTCCACCTACTGGAGCACTTCCTCCATAGCTATCAACAACAATTTTTCTTCCTGTTGTACCTGAATCTCCAAATGAACCTCCTTTAATAAATGTTCCACTTGGATTTACTAAGAATTCAGTTTCATTATCTATTAATTCTTTTGGAATTACTTTAAGAATTACATTTTCTATTATTTTTTCTTTTAATTCTTCTAAAGATATACTTTCTTTATGCTGAGCTGCTATTAATACTTTTGTAACTCTTATTACTTTATTATCTTCATATTCTACCGTAACTTGACTTTTTCCATCTGGTAATAAAAAATCTGCTTCTTTTTTTCTATATTCAGCTAATTTTTTGCACAACTTATTAGCAAGAGTTATAGCAATAGGCATATATTCTTCTGTATCTTTGCAAGCATATCCGAACATTATTCCTTGATCTCCAGCTTTAATCTCATTTTGATTTACTTTGTCAGCTATTTCTTGAGATTGATTAGATACTTTTACTATAACATTATAATCTTCTTTATATCCAATATCTTTTAATACCCACTTAGCTATACTTTCGTAATCAATTTTTGCTTTTGTATTTGCTTCTCCATAAATTAGTATTAGTTCATCTTTTATCGTTGCTTCTACTGCCATATGACTATTTTTGTCTTGTTTTAATGCTTCATCCAAAATTTTATCTGCAATTTTATCACAGACTTTATCTGGATGTCCTTCTGTAACTGCTTCACTTGTAAATAATTTTCTCATAAAAAAACTCCTTCTAGATTATCAAGGAGTTACATTAAACGAATTATAATTATCGTTATTAGTTTTACCACCTTACATTTGCAGGTTGGTACGAGATCATTGAGCTAATCCTCTTCCTCGTTCTTGATAATCTATAATTAGTATATATTATTATTTTTTATTATTCAAGGTTTATTTTTATCTACCTTGATAAATAGGACTTCTTCCATCAAGCATAGCATCTATTGAATCTTCTGACCACTGATCTGAATATATATCTCCTGAAACGATAGTACCATTTCTAAATACTATTTTTATTACACACAATCGTCCACCTGTTCCTATAGCATATGGATTTAAAAGATATATAGGAATTTTAAGATGACTATATAATCTTTCTTCTGCTGCTCTTTTTTCTTCTTCTGCTTGTGCAATCTCTTGTCTAGCCATATCTAAGTCCTTGTCATAATCATAGTGAGCACTAAGAACATGATTGTTGTTATAGGCCTCTAGATTGTCAGGATCTAGTTCTTCAACTATTAGAGCTTTTAATCCCTCATCTACACCTTCTCCTGTTTCATTATTAACATAATAAACACCATATAGTTTTCCATCTTCTCCTCTTTGAATAACAGTTTCACCTCTTGTATCGAATCTACCATTCAATACTACATGTTCACCTAAACCAAGGTTACTAATTATTACTGATGGAGGTACATTTGGAAGGTTGAGGTCATAATCTGAAGTAGAATAATCTTCGAATGTTCCTAAATCTTCTAGTGGCCTAAATTGAGTTCCATATATATTTGGACTGCTATGATATACACCAGGTGGTAAATCTTCAGCTAAAACTGGATCTAAAGTATCTAACATATAATCTTCAATCGGTAAGTAATATAGTTTTCCATCTGCAGCTCTTGTAACAATTGCATAATTTACATCTTCTCTTGCTAATTCTATTACTATAGATTGTCCTGGAGCTAATCTTCCTATTGCATCAGAAGCTGGTTCACTATGAAATCCACTAGAATTGTGATATGTTCTAGGATAGTATGTAACTATTCTATCAAAAGCATCATCTATTTTTTCTTGCTCAACTTTTTCTCCTTCTACAATATCACCACTATCCATAAGTAAATCTTCATTAAGAGAACTAAAGTCTATTATATCTGTAGCTTCTCCTGTAGAATCAAATCTTATTAGTTTTGGTCTTCCATCTCTTCCTAGTGTTATAACTGTTCTTGCTCCATATTCTGTTTGAAGTACTATTTGATCCCCTTCTTGTAAGTTTTGAACCATCACTGGTATTGAAATATATATTTTTCTACTTTCATCTGATGTTCTATAGTTATCTCCACCATACTGAGAAATATCAGTTTCTAAAGTAATTTCGTCTATTATGTTTCCTTCTCTATCAAATGTTTGAGAATAGTATTTATTATCTAATCCTCTTGCAATAACAGTTATTCTATCTGTTTCTTCATTTATTAATGTTATTTGTCTTCCCGGCATTAAATTATTCAAAATTAAATTAACAGGAACTTCAAAAGGTGGCAACTCATCTGTAATGATGTAATCCTTTCCGCTTAAATCAGGAACTTGATCAGGTGGAACTGGTTCACCATTACTCCTGTAGCATTGTGCAAAAGTAGAACCCTGTACTCGTAGCATTACTACTTTTACATCTCCATAATCTAGTGTTATTGCTTGTCCTTCATCTATGTAATCTAAAATTTTTGTATAATCTGTTTTTAATACCTCAGTTCCTTCTGGGAATGAATAACCTTCATCATTTAATTCATCGAAATAATCAGGATTAGTTTCACTGTTTACTTTTTCTTCATTATATATTTCTCCATCAGCATACATATCTTGTACAAGATATTCACTATTTGACAATCTAATTATTAACGTTTTAGCACCGCCATCTCCATAATTAATAGTTATTTGTTCTCCAATTTGTAAGTTTCTTACTATTACATCATTAGGAACTGTCATATTTGGAACTTCTCCAGTATAATTATGGAAATTTTTAAATATACTTGTATCGCCATTGTATAAAATTGGTTCATCATCGAAGTTTTCACCATCTTCAGAAGAATAGCGATATATTCTTCCATCGACTGCTCGTACAAATAAATATGTTTTATTATCTTCATCGTTAACAATTGTAAACTGGCCTCCTGGACCAAGAGTTTTTATTTTATATACAGTTCTATCTATTCCTTCTTGTCTAGCTTCCCCAGCATGTTGAGCGTTTGACTCTAACTGTTTTGCTTCGTTAGCTCCTCTATTTCTTTCTATTTGTGAAGAAATATTTCTATATCGTTCTGCTAATGCTTTATAGTCTCCATCCACTACTGCTCTATCTACTGCTCTTAAAGCTTCATCTCTATCTACATTTGGATGCAATAATATATACGCTCTTGCTGCATCTTCTCTATCCATTGCTTTTGCTTCTCCAGCATGTTGTGCTTCTAGCTCTAATTGTTTTGCTTCGTTAGCCGCTTGATTTCTATCTATCTGAGATTTTATATCTCTATAATGATCTGGTAAACTTCTATAATCTCCATTTGTTACT
>JAEEGL017268305.1_pt1 | contig 22805 bp, 20 predicted proteins | sample 9134231 | NCBI WGS metagenome assembly JAEEGL01 (sample SAMN16246548, study PRJNA631951) | gut metagenome | biome: gut microbiome; feature: rumen; material: fiber-attached | host: Bos | place: Iran: Karaj | collected 2018-10 | reverse complement strand
GTCGGCGACCAATGGCGTGCCGATTTCACCGGTTGCCAAGAAAGTATATCTGATTGCATTGCTGCTGGGTCTAGGTATTCCTTTTGCCATCTTCTTCCTGCGCATACTTTTCAATACTACCGTCCGTACCAGGGCTGATGTTGCAAAACTTAAGGTTCCTTTCCTCGCAGAGATCCCTCAGATGGGGCTCGAGAAGAAGAGTTTCTTCAGTTTCCGCAAGCCGAACCGGTTTGACGAAAAGAACTGCAACATCGTTGTTCAGCAAGGTAAGCGTGATGTCATCAATGAGGCTTTCCGTGTCCTAAGAACCAACCTGGACATGATGACGGGGTACACTGATAACTGCCATGTTGTGATGGTGACCTCATTCAACCCCAATGCCGGAAAGACATTTTCGATCATGAACATGGCTGCATCTATGGCTATCAAGGGTGCTAAAGTGCTGTTGCTTGACCTTGACCTCAGAAAGGCTTCCCTTAGCAAGGCATTGGGTGTCAAGGGGTCAGGTGTCGCATCGTTCCTGAACGGCCGTGCAGAGGATTATCATCCGCATATCCAGGAGGTTTCTGAGAACTTAAACATCCTTCCCGTTGGTTCGTTGCCTCCGAACCCTGCTGAACTGCTGGTTTCTGAGAAGTTCAAGAAAATGATAGCAGACCTGAGGAATGAGTACCAATACATCTTCATGGATTGCCCTCCCGTTGATATAGTTGCCGATACCGCCATCATCTCCCGCAGTGCGGACATCACTGTATTCGTCATCCGTGCCGGTCTGTTCGACAAGCAGGCCCTTCCGGCCCTTGATGAACTCTATGCGAGTGGCAACTACAGCAGGATGGCCTTCATTCTCAATGGTGTCGAGAGGATGCAGGGTTCATATGGCCAGCATTATGGCAGCGGCAACTATGGCTACGGCTACGGCTCTTACGGCTATGGCAAGGGCCATGGCTATGGCTATGGTTACGGAAACTATGGCGAGCAGGATGACGAAGGCAAGAAGGATAAGAAAAAGAAGTCCAAGGATTGATGTTCGGATTCCTGAAACCTAAAAAGACAATTGAAGCCAGTGGCCTCCTTTGCGGGGCCACTGACAATCATTCCCATATCCTCTGGGGTCTTGACGATGGAGTCAAAACCCAGGATGATACGCTCGCCATACTGGATCTGTACGAGAGTCTTGGCCTGAAGACACTATGGCTCACTCCGCATACGATGGAGGATGTTCCCAACACGACTGAGGGGCTGGAGGCTCGTTTCGCTGAATTAAAAGAGATTTATCATGGCCCAATCGAGCTTCGGCTTGCATCCGAATACATGATAGACAATCTTTTCGAACAGCGGCTTGAAGAACGTGACCTGTTGACCCATGGTCGTGATACCGTCCTGGTCGAGACATCGACCTGGGCACCACCTATTGACCTGTGGGGGATCCTTGAGCGAATGATGAGTTACGGTTACCGCCCGATGATCGCCCATCCCGAGCGCTATCGCTACATGAACAAGAAGGATTATGAGCGGTTGCGTGACATGGGTGCAGTCCTTCAGTTGAATCTCCCATCCATTATAGGATCCTACGGTGAAGAAGTACGGCAGAAAGCACAGATGCTTTTGGACAAGGGGTTTTACAAGATGGCGGGATCTGATTGTCACCGTTCCCGTGCCATCAAGAAGCAATATTCCGATATCAAAATAAAGGAATCAACTCTAGAACAATTGAAAGAACTGATGCTTGTATGAGACGACTGATTATCTGCGTATTTGTTATCCTTATGCCTATTTTTTCTGCAATTGGCCAAGGTAATAAACCGGTACGATCGATCACTCTGGACCAGTTGCTAGGGAAGAAGAAACAGGATAAGGTTGAGCAGCCCGTTACAAAGCTTGCTTCAAATGCAACTAAAGGTGGTTATCGAGAACATATCGGTGCCATTGGTTCTGTTTTGGAGAGGGTTGAGTTGAAGGGAACATCACTGAGCCAGGATAAAATCAGCACTCCTTACAGAAGATATGTTGTCAAAGGGATAATGGATCTAGGCGGTAAGACCATATCTATGCCTGATGGGTGTATCCTTGATTTGGAGCAGGGGAGTCTCAAGAACGGGTCATTGAAGATGAATACGACTTTGGTAACGCCGATTTACGGCATTTCCAAAGAAAGGAACATAAGCAAGGTCAAGGTTTCCGGGGAATACTATGAAACCCTGGTCGATCTTTGGGGCGAGCAGACAGAACCGCTGTTCCCATGGGATACGACAGCTCCAAGGAAGGTTTACATAGTCGATCTTAAGAAGTTCGGTATCACTCCTGGTTATCAAAAGCGGGGAAATGACAACCACTACACTGATAAGCAGTACGACTTGATGTACAACAATGGCATCGGTTTTACCAAAGCCATACGTTGGGCCTATGACAACGGCTATGACGGAATACGCTTCCCTAAGAACGACTATTGCTTCACACCCAGGACTACCAAGAACGATAAGCCCCAGGAAGGTCCGATGGTTCTGGTTCAGGACTATGATAAGTACGATATTGATCTTGGCGGAGGCTCCTATTATCTGATTCTTGATAGCAAGAAGAAATCGAAGTATTTTGCACTAAATCACGAGAAGTTGTTTGCTCAAGGTGGAACTATGTTTTTTGTCGCAGCGTGTATCAATCTCCAAATCCATAACGGTAAGCTATTTGGGGATCGAACTCTAAGAAATTATGATGATGGAGCTGAAAAGAATATCGAGAATACATATGGGATTAATCTTTCGGGTTATTGCCAAAACATAAGGCTCCATCATCTTGAAATGTGTGATTTCATGGGCGATGGGATTAGTTGTACTCAGTCGGGAGTTATATGGCAAGATTATAATGGTGGCTTTCATAGTCTACAAAGATCTTACCCCGGGGTTTCTAAACCACTCAATAATAACAATTATTCTACCGTCTCTGGATTTTTATCATTAACGAATCTTTATAAGAATCCAGATGCAATTAGGATGGGTGTAATTCAAAGAATTGCTGCAAATAGAGTCTATTCTTTGAACAATAACTTGGGTTATACTCGACTTATCAACCCATTCCACAATTTAGAGATTTTAACATTCAGTGACATTAAACTGACAGAAAAACCATTAAGAATTATTAAAACTTCTTATTTAGAGTCATTTTTTCTTAATGATAATGAGACTTACGTCAAGGTTTGCTCTTCATTCGATGAAGGCGCTACAGAAGAAGGACTACAACATAGTGAGACCATTTCCGAATTAATTAGCAGTCACGTTATTATAGAGAATTGTACAATACAGAATAATCATCGAGGTGGAATTTCAGGAGGTTCTAATGATGTTACTATACGTAATTGTCGTTTTTTTAAGAATCATGAAGTAAGAAATATCTTTGGAAAAACGATTCCTTTGTTTCTGGTAGGTGGAACTAATTACCACATAAACTTCGAGGATAGTTATGCAAAGGATCTAAAAATATATGATTGCTCATTTCATCGGACATCAAATTCTATTGGTAAGCTCCTCTTTGGGGTTTATACTCTAGATTTTCATCATAATCAGTCTGATGCTCCTATGTCTATTTATAATAGTATTCACTCATATATACATAACAATTCTTTTTCTTCATCAGCACTATGGCTCAATGATTGGCGATTAACAAATTATGATGATGGACTTAAAAAACACGGTTTTAAATATCTAACAAGAATAGCATATGTCACTGATAATGAGATTAGGTCACATGCTTTAATACATAATCATAACCGTTCTATCGTCTGGGAAACAAATAATACATAAAAGTAATGATTCCAAAATTAATTCACTATTGTTGGTTTGGAAGGAATGAATATCCTTCTCTTATAAAAAAATGTATTGAATCATGGGAATTATTGCTTCCAGATTATAAACAATTACGTTGGGACGAAGATTCTTTCGATATTAACTCCACAAAATGGACTAAAGAAGCTTATGAACATAAAAAATATGCCTTTGTGGCTGATTATGTTAGATTGTATGCTTTATATGAATTTGGAGGGGTATACCTAGATACAGATGTTGAAGTAATTAGACCGCTAGATTCGTTCTTGAATTATTCATCTTTTACGGGCTTCGAAAATTCTGTTAAACTCACCTCTGCTGTGTTAGGATCTATAAAGCATTGTTCCTTGATAAAAGAGTTCCTGGATTATTATCATGACAAGTCGTTCGTTGCTCATAATGGTGATTTGGAGATGGAACCCAATGTTGTAATGATGACTAACATCTGTAAACAATATGGGTTAATTTTAAACAATAGTTTTCAAGTGATAAATGGCCTCGCTGTTTTCCCAAGCTATGTTTTTTGCCCTTTGGATTTCTATTTGAATGACAATCGGAATGAACATAGTTGTACGATTCATTATTTTACAGCAACATGGCTAAATGAGAAAGAGAAAAGAAGAATTAGCTTTGAAAGGTTAGCAATCGTTAAAGTTGTTCAAAGGTTTAAGGCACGCATAGTTTCCCTATTAAAATGACGATAGAAAGATGGTATATGTTTTTATGAGGGGAAGGTTGGGTAATCAATTATTTCAATATGCATTCGTCCGATCACTCATGGTTGCAAACCCAAACCAGAGTTTTGTTTTTTCATTTTCTGATGTATACAAATCTGGGAATTGCGATGATGGGTGGGAAAACTCACTGGTTTATTTTCGTACTAATGGTGTTGTAGAAGATAATAATCCATCGGTTAAATTGTCTTTGATTCAACGATTCTTATTATACTTTTATTGGAAAAGATTTCCCCATAAACAATCTATCGAGGTAATTCATGCGTACCAATCTAGGTGGTTATTTGTATTTAATAAGATTGGCCTTTATTATCTGGATCTAGGTTATTTTCCTTTTAATAAAAAGATTAGAGGTAATGCAATCATATCAGGTAATTTTGAATCTAAACGGTATTTTGAAGGAATTGAACCGATTCTTCGTCAAGAGCTTGTACCCAAATATCCTTTACTAAAGTCAAATGAGTCTTTGTGGGATATTATTGCCAATACTTGTTCTATTTGTGTAAGCATTAGGAGAGGAGATTTTATAAGTAATAATTCAGTCCGTTCATTGATGAATGTATGTGGCGAGTCATATTTTATGCGCGCGATCAATAGAATGAAAGAACTAGTTGAATCGCCCACTTTTATTTTCTTTTCTGACGATATTGAATGGGTCAAGAATAGTCTTATTATTGATGCTCCTTGTTATTACGAATCTGGAAATGATCCAGTATGGGAGAAGTTAAGATTAATGTCTGGTTGCCGACATTTTATTATCTCTAATAGTACATTCAGTTGGTGGGCTCAGTATTTAGGTAGATCTAATGATAAAGTAGTCATTGCTCCAAGCAACTGGTATAATAGTCATTTAAAACCTGCATTGTATGACCCTAGTTGGGTTTTGATATCAAATGAATAAAGAAGCTATTGAATTAATATCAATTATTATTCCTGTTTATAATAGAGAGGATTGCATTTCTCGAACTATCGATTCAATTCTAAATCAGTCTTTCCCTGGTTTTAAGATATATATTATTGATGATTGCTCTACTGATAAAACGTGGGATATCCTTAAGAGTTATTCTTTGCTTGACGAAAGAATAAATGTGTTTCGTCTAGAACATAATTCTGGTCCTTCATTTGCTAGGAATTATGCCCTTGATAGGATAAACGGCCAATGGGTCTCATTCATTGATAGTGATGACTATATAGCTAAAGACTATCTCGAAAACTTGATATTAAAAACTGATGGAGCAGTAGACATGGTTATATCAAGTTTTGTTAGTGTATCCAATGATGGAGAGACTATTAAGAAGTATACCGCTACAAGTTATTATGAAGCATCTACATCGGATATCGCTTTAGAAATATCATATTCAAGGGAAGCAGATCTTGATTTTGTATATAATCTCTGTTGTAATAAGTTATATAGAAAAAGGCTCTTTGATGGAGTTCGGTTTCCTGTTGGAAGATTGCAGGAAGATGCGTATGTCATGCCATTCTTGCTATATAATTGTAATAACAAAATAGTGTGTGCTCCTGAGGCGGTATATTACTATGTTGATAATTCAGATAGCATTAGCCATATGGCCCAGGAAGGGATTCATGATTTGAAAAGAAGGTGTGATTTATTGTTTATGTATGAACATCACATCAAACTCTTTAAGGATAGAGGGAATCAATTATATCATAGGACTAGATTGAATTACCTTAATAATGCGATATCTATGTTTAAACTTCATTATACCACTTTTCATACTTCTTATCCTGTTGTTTTTAAGAAGGTGAGATTCCAATTTGGTCATGTATTAAGGGATTGTGTAATAGATAAAAATCCTTTAATGAATTGGAAAATGTATACTGTTTTTTTTCTTTTCCATATTTCTCCCAAATTATATCTTTCTATCTTTAAATAAGTACTAGCTTCAATTTACCAAGGATGCTTTTTCAAAGACTATTATGCATTATATGAAAAGACCTATTCTTTATGTTCATGGAGGCTGTGGCAATCATGGATGTGAAGCTATTGTTCGTAGTCTTTCGATTCTATTTAACAATTTAGGGATCAATAACGCAGTGGCACTTACTGCAAATATTAATGAGGATCAAAAATGGAATCTCTCAGAATCGATTAATCTGTTACCTGTAAGACCTACAATTAACAGACTTAGTTTTCGTTTCATGTATGCTTATCTAATGTATAGATTATTCAATAGGCATATATACTTGGACATTCTTCCTTCAATATCTGTTATTAATCAATTCACTCAAAATGATGTTGCGTTTGCAATAGGAGGTGATACATATAGTTATTCTTATACGGAGAATAATACCGCCATGCATAACTTATTTATCAGAAGAGGGCTTAAAACGGTTTTGTGGGGATGCTCGATTAATCCAGAATTGTTGAAAGATTCTAGAATTATGAAGGACTTGTCTAATTTTGATATAATAGTTACTCGTGAAAGTATTACATATGAAGCTCTGATCTCAAATGGTTTTGAAAAAGTAAGACTTATTCCAGATAGTGCCTTTATCCTTCCGACCGGATTAATTGATTTGCCACCTGGCTTTATTGATGGAAATATGGTCGGTATCAATTTAAGCCCAATGATTATTGGTTATGAATTAACACAGGGGATAGTTATCTCTAATTATATTAAATTAATTGATTATATCCTTAGAGAGACAGATATGGGAATCGCCTTAATCCCGCATGTGGTCTGGCCTAATTGCGATGATAGAGAACCACTTAGAAAGCTTTTTGATATTTATAATAAATCTCCTCGAGTCATTATGGTTGAGGATTGTAATGCTATTGACCTTAAAGGTATTATTTCGCATTGCAGGTTTATGATTGCTGCAAGAACTCATGCGTCTATTGCAGCATACTCAAGTTCAGTTCCATCATTAGTTGTAGGCTATTCTGTCAAATCCAGGGGTATAGCTAAAGATCTTTTTGGTAATTACGAAGATTATGTGGTATCTACTGATGATATACATAATGATGAATCATTACTTGAAAGGTTTAAGTGGTTATATGTCAATGAAGTTAGTATTAAGACCCACTTGCAGTCTGTCATAGGCGAATACGTGGCAAAAGTACAAGGTGCTAATGCTTTACTGTATTCGTTATTATCATCATCATAAAAATAGCTCTTTCATTCGCCAATGGGTAATGAACCAAAGAGTCAATTAAGAATAGGTATTATTCTTAACTACCTTAATATTGGACTCGGTGCACTAATCCCGATCTTCTATACACCTGTCATGCTTAGTCTTTTAGGTAAGAGTGAGTATGGCTTGTATAAGCTATCGTCTTCAATTACCGGATATCTTTCGTTGGTATCTATGGGGATGGGAACGGCCATTACTCGTTACATTATAAAAGCACGAGAAGAAGAAGGAAAAGAGGCAGAGGAGAGAACATTTGGTTTATTTCTGATGTTGTTTAGGACTATTTCAATACTTACTGTTATTATAGGTATAGTTTTGATTTGTTATGTCCCTGGTTGGTATGGAGGTTCATTAAGTTCTCCAGAGATTGATCGTATGCGTATTCTAATGGTTATCATGACTGCAAACATGGCTCTTTCCTTTTTACTTTCGCCGTATGTTTCGGTAGTTACAGCAAATGAGAGATTCGTCTTTATGCAGTCTATGAGTATTATAACTACCTGTATTATTCCACTTGTAAATCTTATAGTATTGTATTTAGGATTTGCGTCAATTGGAATGGCTTTATCATCTCTTGTGATACAGTTTTTAATCAGGTTTTCATATCTGTATTATTCGCATCATTCTCTAAGCATTATACCAAAGTATTCCAGAATCACTTTTAAACAGTTTAAAGATATTTTCCGTTTTTCTTTTTGGATTTTTATTGGTTCTGTTGTAGAACAATTATACGCTGCTACTGATACTGCCTTGATTGGCGCCGTTCCTAGTCTGGGGACAAATGGAGTTGCGGTATATAATGTTGGTACAGTTTTTAGTGGAATTGTACTAACCATAGCGGTGGGTATTTCTGGTATGCTAACACCCAGGACTAATAAAATGGTTTTTGAAGGTGCATCTAATGGTGAATTAACAGATTTCGCTATAAGAATTGGCAGAATTCAGGCTTTTATAATAGGTCTCATAATCTTTGGATTTGTCTCTTTTGGCAGACCATTTATTCATTTTTATGTGGGAGATTCGTATGCGGAGTCATATTTTGTCGCATTAATGATAATGATTCCTTATATGATCCCGATAGTGCAAAATGTATGTTTGAATATAGTTGTTGCAAAAAATAGGCATAGATTCCGTTCTATAGTATATCTAATAATTGCTATTTTCAATGTATTTGGAACGTGGCTATTAATTAGGAAAATCGGAGTCAATGGAGCTTCTCTTATGACAGGATTAGCCCTTGTTTTAGGACAAGGAATAATAATGAATTGGTTTTATGAAAAGAGACTTGGACTAGATATTAAGCGCTTCTGGCGGTCTATTCTTCCTATTTATTGTTTCCCATTATTGATGTCAATCATGACATTATCCCTAGGTTATCGTATTATCGATTTCTATAGTATTAGATCATTAGTGATTGGGATAATGATATTCTCAATAGTTTATTGTGTGTTTAATTGGTTTTTCATGATGAATAGAGGCGAGAGGTGTTTAGTCAATGATCTTATTCGTTTTAGGTGGTAGTTAACTCGTCTTTCATCAACAATACATATCTTGGGATTCTTCCAACTACGGATTGCACGGGCTGCTCGGCTTGTGCTAGCAGTTGTCCTGCGAGTTGCATCACAATGAGATCTGATGAAAAGGGTTTTCTGTACCCGTTTGTTGAAAGAGATGCTTGCCTTCAGTGTGGATTGTGCGAAACAATTTGTCCAGTTTTGAATAGTGAGAAGAATAAATCTCCAGTCAATAGCACTTTTTATGGTTGCAAGAATTCTGATGATTCAGTCCGTCGTTCCAGCTCATCAGGTGGATTCTTTTATGAATTGGCTAGAAGTGTGATTAATAGAAATGGCGTTGTTTTTGGCGCCAGATTTTCAGAGGATTTCAAAAGGGTGTATCATTCGGCGGCAACTACATTGGATGAAGTTGGGCCGTTGATGGTGTCTAAGTATGTCCAAAGTGAGATAAGACAATCGTATGTTTATGTTAAGGAGTATTTGGAAAAAGGACGAGAGGTCCTGTATACAGGAACACCATGTCAGATTGCCGGCCTAAGATTATTTCTTGGTGATGTGCCGGACCATCTGTTACTGGCTGAAGTAGTATGCCATGGGATTCCGAGCGCTAAGGTTTGGGATATATATTTGACTGAACTTGAGAAACAGTATAAAAGCAAAGTGAATCATGTCACATTCAGAGATAAAACCAACGGATGGCATAGATCGGACTTCGTGGCAGGCTTTGAAGATGGAACAGAATTCCGTCAAGCTAATTCCGATAATCCATTCATGAAGGCTTTCCTAGAGAACCTTTCAATCCGTCCGTCATGCAGTGCATGCCATTTCAAGCGGTTCGTTTCAGGTGCTGATTTCACTATGGGTGATTTTTGGGGAAGTACTGAGCTTGGACCTTCCTATTCAGATGATACGGGCATTTCGGTTATCGCACTTAATACGGATAAAGGGCGGCATTGGTTCGATTTGATTAGAAAGGGGCTAGAGGGAGTCGTCGAATTGGATGAAAAAACCGCATATACTTTCAACAATAGTTATGCTAGAAGTGCAGTCCTAAATGAGCACTCGGCTGTTTTTTTTGCCTCTCTTTCCCAAGGATGTTTTTCCGAATTGGTCTGTGGGCTGAGTGATGATGTGAAAAAACAATCTGGACAGTCCAAAAGTATTCCGGTTCATTATTACAGGAGAATCGTCAAATTGTTTAAGGATATAATAAAGAATGGCCAGTCGTAATGCATCGGTCGATTTTGCCAAAATGCTGGCGGCCTTGTTTGTTGTCGGAGTTCATACTAGGGTCTTCGCTGATGTTTCTGGAGTGGTAGATTTTGTTTTCTGCGATATCTTGTTCAGAACCGCAGTGCCTTTTTTTGCAGTATGTACTGGTTTTTTTCATACTAAGAAGTTTACAAAAGAAGGGATGAAGAGTTGGACTCCGGTAAAATCTGCGGCAATTAAAACCCTATTCCTGTATGTTAACTGGTCTTTGTTTTTTCTTATACTGTTGACATATATTTGGTATAAGTCGGGAATTCTTACTACCTCATCATTTTTCGGTTGGTTCAAATCATTCCTAATAGGTGAATCATATTATCACTTATGGTATCTTGCCCAATTATTCTGGGCATTGTTGGCCTTTTTCCCGATACTGAAGTTTCTCTCAGTCAAGTCGCAAATTGTCCTGACAATTCTTCTTTGGATCTTTGGCGTTTATGCGGACATTTATTTTGATTTGATTGGAACTGGCTCGAACATCGTGAATTTGTATAAACGTTTCGGGTCTATTTCCGGTTCGATGGGTAGATTGCTTCCGTTGATGCTTGCCGGTTCATTTTTAGCAAGAAGCCCAACTATTCCTCCACGCAAATCTTGGTTGCTGACAGGACTGGCATTCATACTCTTGGTTGGAGAAGTATTAATAGTCAAAAGTTTTGGAGGAATTCGTTTTAAATATGAACTGTTTTCTCTGCCTTTTGCTTATTATATGTTTAGTAGCATTCTTCAGATTACTGTTAAATGTTCGTTTGATTCACGTATTCTTGCCAGGGCTAGTTTATATGTATATGTCATCCATCCTGCTATACTATTTTTTATGAGTGAGATGGGGGCAGAGTCACATCTTGTGTTATTTTTGTCGGTGACGGTTTTATCTGTGCTGATATCTATTGTCATAGTGTCAGTACAGCAAAAGATACCTGTTGAAAGATGCTGATATCCATAATAATACCCATTTATAATTCGGAGGACTTCATTGACCGTTGCATCAGTTCTTGCCTCAGTCAAAGTTATCCCGATATAGAACTCATATTAATTGATGATGGTTCTGCTGATCGTTCTTATGATATATGTAAAGGATACCAGGAATCAGATTCCAGAGTGACTTCCTTCCACCAGGAGAATGCGGGAGCTTCAGCCGCGAGAAACAAGGGTTTGGATGAGGCAAAAGGGATGTATGTAATGTTTGTTGATAGCGATGACTGGATTGATCAAGACATGGTTGATAATCTGGTTTTAGTTGCTATAGAGCATCCAGAGGTGCAAGTGATTCAAACCAGGGTTCCGGAAGATATGAGACACCAATCCAGGGAAGGTGTTTATGGAAGTGAAGAGGCTGTAAAAAGCCTCCTGGAAGGATCTTGGTGGGGGCCATATTGTAAGCTAATTAAAAGAGATACAATAGGGGACATGCGATTCTCCAAAAATACTATCTCAGAGGACTATTTATTTAATTATCAGTTATTCTCCCAATTAGACAATTTGTATTACACTGATAGATTGTATTACCATAGGACAAATCGTCCCAGTAGCTTGTCTAAAATTAAACTGAGCAAACGTAAGTTCGATGAATTCTACAATGTCAAGACCGTAAGTAATCTCGTCGCTAAAGACTTTCCTCAATATCAGCAATTGGCTGACTTGCATCTTGCAGGGACTTGCTTGAAGTTATTGTACTGTATTTTAAAGAATCATTCAGATAGTCAGTATTATGCCGAGTTGGAAGAAATTGTGGATTGTATTCGTTCTAAATACTTCTCTTTTTTGAAGAATCCACATATACCATGGAAAGAAAGAATTCTTCTAAGCTCTTGTTTTTCTAAGGACACCGCAAGGCTTTCTGAGATAGTGTACCATTCGCTCAAATGAAATCTCGTATTTTTATAGCTATCCATTATTTGGAGATTGGTGGAGCAGAAATAAGCCTACTAGGCCTGCTGCATGCATTGAACTATAACGAGCACGATGTAGACTTGTTTATCTATAGTCATAGAGGAGAGTATATGGAGTTTATCCCCAAAGAAGTGAATTTGCTTCCTGAGATTGCTGAATACTCCCAGATTGAAAGGCCAATGAAAGATGTTTTAAAGGATGGTTATTTGAGAATCCTATATAGGCGACTGTGGGGTAAGAGACGTTACAGCCGATATAAGAGGAGAACAAATCCGATCGATAACGGGGCAGTTTTCGGATATATATTCGATTCAGTAACACCGATTCTACCTTCTCTGGAATTCCTTGGTGAATATGATCTTGCCATCAGTTTCTTGGCACCTCATAATATTGTTGCAGACAAGGTTAGAGCAAAAAAGAAGGCGGCATGGATCCATACGGACTACTCGAAGATAGATGTTGATGCCGATCTGGAGTTGCCGGTCTGGTCCAAATTTGACCATGTGGTAAGTATTTCAGACCTGGTGACAGAGAATTTCCTCGCGGTTTTCCCTTCCTTGAAGGATAAGATTGTCCGGATTGACAATATCCTTTCTCCCAAGTTTGTCATGGAGAGGGCAGAACAGATTTCTCAAGAGATTGTTGAGAAGGAAATGCCAAGGAAAGAGGGACGAGTTAATTTCCTTTCAGTTGGAAGGTTCTGCTATGCAAAGAATTACGACAATGTGCCAGACATCTGCAGGAGAATCGTTGAAAGAGGGATTGATGTATGTTGGTATCTGATAGGGTTTGGAGGAGATGAGCCATTGATTCGTGAAAAGATTGCCGAATCTGGCATGCAGAAACATGTGTTCATTCTTGGTAAGAAGTCCAATCCCTATCCATACATCAAAGCATGCGACATTTATATTCAGCCATCTCGTTATGAGGGGAATTCTGTGACGGTAAGGGAGGCGCAGATACTGTGTAGACCAGTAGTAGTGACTGATTATCCGACTGCAAAGAATCAAGTCAAGGATGGTGTAGATGGTGTGATAGTTCCTATCGATAATAGCGAATGTGCAAAAGCATTATCATCGCTTCTATATGATAAAGACACTTTACAGAGTATTATTGATAACTTAATTGTTTATGATCATGGTAATTTATCAGAAATTAAGAAATTATCAAGTATCCTCTGATTTTGAAGATTATTAAGATGGGGAAAGAACGTATCGCATATTTAGATGTAGTTCGAGTTGTTGCATGCTTGATGGTGATTCTTATGCATTCACCAATGCCTAGTATTGGTGCTCCCGGATTTGTATTGACTGGGATTAGCTTTATTACATCACCTTGTATCGGATTATTTTTTATGGTTAGCGGCGCTTTATTGCTACCAGTGAATACTACAATGGTAGTTTTTTATAAGAGAAGGATCCCAAAGGTAGTTATCCCCACATTGATTTGGACAATTCTGTATCTTCTTGTAAATATTATAGAGGGCACTCTTACCCTTAATCAGCTCCCAAAGATTGCTTTATCTATTCCTTTTTCTGCTCAAGGTTCCGGAATCTTATGGTTCATGTACACTTTGATTGGCCTATATCTTATTTCTCCAGTAGTTTCGCCATGGCTTACAAACGCTTCGAGAAAAGAGATTGAATTTGTTCTCTGTTTGTGGTTGACTAGTTTATTCTTCCCAGTTCTTTCAAATTGTCTTTTTGTCAATCAGGGGAATACCGGTGTGCTTTTTTATTTTACAGGCTATAGTGGTTATTATTTATTAGGTTATTACTTGAATAGATACCAACCCAGATATGGGAAGGTTTTATCACTTTTAATGATTATTATACCAATTATCATTTGTGGGATTATTTTAAAGAGCTATCCTCAAATCGATTTTTACCGTTATTTTTGGTATTTAAGTATATTTGTAGTTTCAATGTCCTGCGGATGGTTTTCTTTGATATCAAGTTTAGTAACTAAAGAAAAAAGAGCATTGATGATGTGTAGCTCTTTGACTCTTGGAATTTATTTGAGCCATATCTTAATAATGCGTAATCTCATATGGAAATTGTCTATATTATCCGAATTGGGATGGCACTATCAAATTATTCTTACTGTTTTTCTGACCTTTGTTATTTCGCTATCCCTTTCTTATTTGTTAGCATCACTTCCTTTTGGTCGTTTTATTATCGGTTATCAAATTAGAAGTAAGAGTATATGAACCTTTTCGATCCATTCTTATATGAAAAGATACATCTATTAGTAATTCTCGCTTTTACAATCTTTTATTATTATATCATTCAGCAGAAGCAAGCTAGTGGATTAATCAAAAGGACAAGAAGTCGATACGGTATTTTTGTTTATGCGATCTTGTTTATTGTTGTGGTTGGATTCCGGCCTGTCTCTAGAGCATTTGTTGATACAGTTATTTATGCAAGGACATATTATGCATTTAGTAATATACCAGAAGGTATTGCTTATTCTCGAGATGCTCTTTTTTATTCATTCATGTGGCTATGTTCACAATACATAAGCGTTAACTGGTTTTTTTTAATAGTAGAAGCAATTTATGTAATTCCAATTATGATTGGGTGTTATCGCTTGCTTGGTAAAAATGCTGACATAGGCCTCGTTTTTTGTTTTGCTGCCTTTTCTTTTTTTTCATATGGAGTAAATGGTATTAGAAATGGCGCTTCTTTGAGTCTAGTATTCATGGCCATTTCTTTCATCCGGGGGAATAAGCTAGAGATGCTTTTTTCTTTAGTATTATGTATTGTAGCATTGTTTATCCATGCTTCAGCTGCACTGCCGGTAGTGTGCATGATTGCTGCTCTATTAATAAAAGAACCTAAAGTTTTTTATTCTTTTTGGGTCCTTTCTATTGTGCTTAGTTTGGTGGCTGGCGATTATGTATCAAATCTTTTCGCGTCGGTTGGGTTTGATGATCGCCTCTCAGATTATCTTCTTGTCGATGTTGATGAAGATGTTTTTTCCCATGTTGGGTTTCGATGGGACTTCTTACTCTATAGCTCTGTACCCCTGTTATTAGGCTGGTATATTATTTTTAAAAAAAGGATTTTAGATTCAACTTATTTATTATTGCTAGGTACATACATCTTATCAAACTCATTTTGGATAATGATTATTCGTGCAGAATTTTCAAATCGTTTCGCTTACCTGTCTTGGTTTTTATACCCTATAGTCTTAGCATACCCGTTGCTTAAGTTAAGGATATGGCCTAGGACACAAGGAATAAAGACTGCGATTATTATGGCCGGGCATTTCGCATTTACATTTATGATGGCATTTATCTTGTAAAGTATTAATGATATGATTCCTTCAGTCATCCATTATTGTTGGTTCGGAAATAATGAAATACCGAAGACCGCTAGGAAGTGTATTGCAAGCTGGAAAGAATTCCTTCCGGGATACGAAATAATAGAATGGAATGAAACTAATTTTGATGTCAATATTTCCCCATATACAGCAGAAGCATATAAAGTTGGTAAATATGCATTTGTCAGTGATTATGCTCGTTATTGGGTTTTAAATAAGTATGGTGGTGTTTATTTTGACACAGATGTTGAGTTAATTAAGCCATTGAGATCAGTTTTGGAACAAGGTGGTTTTCTTGGGAGAGAAGCCGGCACTGGAGGAAAAGTAGCGCCAGGTCTTGGTATGGCAATTGAACCAGGCCATATCATATGCCGTAATGTATTGGATGAGTATAATAAACAGTTTTTTATTAATAAAGATGGATCTTACAATCAAAAGACTATTGTTAATTATACTACAGAAGTATTAGATAAGTTCGGTCTGATAAGAGATGACTTATTACAAGAAATAGAAGGGATTTATATTTACCCTTCTGATTACTTCTGCCCAATGGATTCAACGACAGGAATTATAAGAATAACCGAGAATACTTTTTCAATACATCATTATGACTGTTCTTGGATGAATCATAAAAGTATCCGTTTTCAACTTCATTTACTGAAGAATCGAATTAATCGGTTGGTTTGGAAAATCCAAAAATGAAATGATTCCTAAAGTATCAGTGATAATGGGAATATATAACTGTGCTTCAACCCTTGTTGAGGCCCTTGACTCATTGTATTCCCAAACATTTCAGGATTTTGAGGTTATTCTATGTGACGATGGGTCGACAGATAATACATATGAAGTTGCAAGTGAGTATTCAAGTAGCCACCACAATATTACCTTGTTAAAGAATGACAGGAATATAAAATTAGCAGCCACATTAAATCGTTGTCTGGAGCATGCGAAAGGAGAATATGTAGCAAGAATGGATGGCGATGACATATCTCTTCCAGATCGCTTTAAACAAGAAGTGGCCTTTTTAGATAGGAATCCTGAATACTCAATAGTTAGTTGCCCTATGATTTATTTCGACCAATATGGGGAGTTTGCAAGAGGAAGAGCTATTGCTGAGCCTAAACCAAATGACTTTGGTAGAGGCACACCTTTTTGCCATGCTCCTTGTATGATGCGTTTTTCTGATTTAAAGGAAGTTGGATGCTATTCAACGATGAAGAAAGTTGAGAGGATGGAGGATTTCTATCTATGGTATAAATTCTATAAATCAGGCTATAAAGGATTTAACTTGCAGGAGCATTTATATATGATGCGGGATGATCGGATTGCGGTTAGAAGAAGGAAAGCGATTAATCGAATTCGGGGTATCTTTGTTGATATTGAAGTATTTAGAGGTCTTAATCTGCCAATTAAGTATTCTATCCGTAGTATAGCTAAGAACTTTATTCAGGTTATTATACCAACTAAATTATATCATTTATTACACGCTAGAAGGATCAATGGACAACTATAGTTATATGGCCCCGGAAATATCTAGTTTAATAGAAAGAAATAGAGTTTTAAATGGATCAATGACTGTAGATGAGCAATTTTTGCTAACGGTTATTGTTCCAGTTCATAATTCTTCTAATTATATTACGCGATGCGCAGAAAGCTTATTCACTCAAAATGTCTCATCATTGGAGATTGTATTTATTGATGACGCATCAACTGATGATAGTATGCAAAAGATTAATTCTCTTTTGATTTCATACCCGGAGAGAATATGTTCAACTAAAATAATAATTAATCCAGAAAACATTGGTTTGGCGGGAGTCAGGAAACTGGGGTTTCAACAAGCATTGGGGAAATACGTAATCTGTTGTGACAGTGACGACTGGGTTGAATGCAACTATTATCACAATATGTTACAAGCGGCAATTTCAAATGACGCTGATATCGTGATCGCGGGCATGACTCAGCATTCGAAAAATAGCACAATAAGAACATCTCTCCCTGAAGTAAAGACTGACGGGAAGCAAGTATTAGAGAATTGGTATCGGAATCCAATTCATATGTCATTATGTAATAAGATGATAAGAAAGAAAATCATTTCATCTAATAGTATTTACCATTATGAAGGGATTAATATGTGGGAAGACAATGGTTTTATGCATCGTGTTTTATATTTTGCTGATCGTGTGGTAACGATTTCAAATCCTGGCTATCATTATGATAGAACTAATGCGAAATCTTATACTAGTAGTATTAATAGACAAGCCATTGATCAGATGATAGCTTGTGCTTCTTTATTAGATAGTTTCTATCTTAAAGTAGATAATGCTGAGTTGTTTTATAACACCAAAGAAGCTATTAAGTTTTTAGCTCGCATTAATCTGCTAACAGGGAGTTTTGAAGATTATTCTTTATATAAAAGGGTATTCCCAGAGACGAAAGCTATTGTTCCTCTAATCCCTAAATCAGCGTTCTCCCATAGGGGCTACATCAGATTTTTGTTTGTTAGGTATCACTTCGCGTGGTTCTTTGTGTTACTTATGAAGATTGCTAAAGTGTTTAATCTAGTTAATAATTGAATAATATGGATAGTGCTCTTACAGAGATGCAGAGTCGTCTTCTTAAGACGTATAAGTTTTTTGCGTCATTTTGCGCCGAGAACAATCTCTCTTTTTATGCCGCTTATGGTACATGCATAGGAGCTGTTCGTCATAATGGTTTCATTCCATGGGATGATGACATAGATGTTCATATGTTGCGTAAAGACTATGAAAAGCTTCTTAGTATAAAGGATGCTTTAATAGGTACTGGGTATACTATGTCAGATATACGAGATGGTAATCATCCCTATCCATTTGGTAAGTTTTATTCTACAGATTGCACTATTTGGGAAGTTAGACAATTTCCCATTATGATTGGTCCTTGGATTGATATCTTCCCAATTGATGAATGGAGTAATGATGAGCAATCAAGCAAATTATATGACAATTATCATAAGACGATGTGGCGTTATCGCAAATCTTTATCATACCAAACTTGGAATGAGATATGGAATGATATAATTCATTTGAATGGATTAAATGGTCCAATCAAAATTGTTAAGAAATGTATATATAAGCCTTTCAAGAAACTCTTTTATAATAGAATGTCTTATTATTTGTCAAAAATAGTTGAGCTTAAGGGTGATTCTTACAAAGTATGGAGTGTGGTTAAAAATGAAGTTTTTAAAAAGGATTGGTTTTCAAACACAATTGAATTACCTTTTGAAGATACAAAAATACCTGTGCCAATTGGATACCATGATTATCTTGTTCATATATTCGGTGATTATATGACACCTCCTCCAGAGTCGAAGCGAGTATCAAATCATATATATTATTTTATTGATCTAGAAAAAGTGTGGCGAAAAGATGATATTGAAAAGTCTTCAGTCGCCACTGAGCGTCCACCCTTACCAATTAGGGTATTATGGGATGAAATAAAGCATCGAAATGGTTTCAGACGTCATTAGCGAATGCAGATTTATTATTATTCAGCAAATTATTGGTAATGATTGGTTTAGCTAGGGAGGCTATTCTTTTTTGATCGGTTTCTCTGAGATAATACTTATACTATAATCTAGGGTGTTGAATACAGGCTTGATAAGAGAGACCTCTGGTTTATTAATTGTCGGTTCCTTTATTTATTAATTGAGATGCGGGACAATCTATATGAACCCCCGATTTTATTATGTCGATGCCTTTTGTTTCATAGTGAAAAATCGGTTTGTTGGAATATGCTATTATTATAGTTGATAGGTTTCAAGATTTGATATCATATTAGTGAAACAAAAAATCATTCGCCTCACAACTGCTGACATAAGCCTTGACGGTCTCTTGAATGGCCAGTTGCATTTCTTGAATAATCAATTCGAAGTTATTGGTATTGCAGCTGATTCGGGTGCTTTGAGGTATATAGGAGAAAGAGAGGGCATTCGTGTTATAGATGTCCCTATGCATAGAGACATCTCATTACTCTCTGATTTTAAATGCCTTATAAGACTGGTTCATATTTTTCGCCGTGAACGGCCTTTCATCGTTCATGCAAATACTCCTAAGGGTAGTTTATTATCGATGGTGGCGTCAAAACTTGTAAATGTGCCACATCGATTGTATCTTGTGACAGGATTGCGTTATCAGGGAGTGACTGGCTTTAAGCGGTTTTTGCTTCAAACGATGGAACGTATAACCTGTGCTTGCGCTACAAGGGTTATTCCGGAGGGTTATGGAGTTAAAGAAGTCTTATATGGAGATAACATTACCCATAAGCCGCTTGATGTTATTCATAATGGGAATATTAATGGTATTGATACTGAGTATTATTCCTGCGATGCCATACCTGAATCTAAGTTAAAAATAAGGGCTAGACTTGGAATAGAGGACAATTCATTCACTTTTATTTATGTGGGTCGTATTGTCAAGGACAAAGGAATGAACGAGTTAGCTGAAGCGATTCGTCTACTGGAAAACGATAAACTGATATTCAACCTTATTCTAGTAGGTCGTTTTGAGTCAGATTTAGATCCATTGGCTTTTGGAAATGAGGTTTTTTTTCGTAGTGACCAATGTGTAAAATATGTTGGATATCAGAAAGATGTCAGACCATTTTTAAAAGCGGCAGACGCCTTGGTTTTTCCATCATACCGTGAAGGTTTCCCCAATGTGGTACTCCAGGCTGGAGCTATGGGATTGCCAGCCATTGTCACAGATATTAATGGCTCCAATGAAATAATTGTAGAAGGAAGGAATGGAACGATTATACCGCCAAAAGATACTATGTCTTTATATGAATCTATGAGGTGGTTTATTTATAATGAGAGAACCGTTAAGTCATTTGCATCCTATTCTCGTGAGCGAATTCATTCTCTTTATGAACAGAAAGATGTCTGGGCGGCATTATTGGATATGTATAATTCTTTATAGATGACGGATACTAGAAGCACTAAATGTGATGTAATAGTAACATACTGCTGGAATAGAGTTGGGTACAATATTCTGCGGAGCCTTTCAGCGCGAGGGTTATCCGTATATACGGCAGATACATCATCCCGGAATATTTGTTCTTTGTCGAAGTATTGTTCTGGTTCTTTTGTGTATCCAGACCCATTTGAAAATGAGTCTGCCTTTATTGAATGTATGTTAGCAAAAGTTGAGGAGTTGAAACCTAAGATGCTTATTCCGACACATGATGAGAGCCAAGTCATTATGAAGCATCGTTACGAGTTCCCAGATGATTTAATAATACCCTATGACGATTTTGGAACCTTAAAAAGACTTTCTAATAAGAAGGATTCTACTGCAATCGCCAAATCTATAGGACTGCTGACGCCTGTCGTATATTCAAGTGCTGACTCTGTTGATTCTTTTCCTTGTGTTATTAAACCTTCTGTGGGTAATTCGGCCAAGGGTTTAGTATACGTTACAGATAGGAATGAATTGAATGAGGCCATTAATGATTATAAATATGATGATTATCTTATCGAGGAGAGAGTAGATGGCATAGATTATAGCGTTGATTGTGTTCGGTGGAAAGGTTTTTTTAAAGCATCAACATATCGAGCAGTTGTTACCAAGACTTATGGTGGAGGGACTACCTCTCAAAGGATAGTATTATCTGAACCCGAGTTAGAAAACTATGCTAAACTATTTCTCGATTCCGTCGACTATCAAGGCATCTGTGGAATCGACTTTAAGTTTTCAGAATTAACTAAAAGGGGTTACTTCATAGAGGCCAATGCCCGCTTTACAGGTGGACTGGCATCACAGATTGCGGCGGGGTTCGACATTCCATGGATTCTTTATAATCTTGCAAGTTCTGGAGTTTATAAAGATATTATTACGATTCAATCGGGAACGAAGACAAAATGGATTTTAGGTGATATTATTACTTTTGTGGATAGGGCTATTCATTTTAATTTCTCTAAAGAAGAAATGCATGATATTCTGTCCTTTAAAGGGTTCGAGGCTTTTGATGATTATCGCTCAGATGACAAAAGAGCTATTCTTGGCGAGTTTGAGTACTACCTTTACAAATTGATACGATACAGGAAGCTAAATCCATAGATCCATGTGGCTTAAATGGTTATTTGACAGACTCGTGTCCTTTGTTGGACTAGTCGTGCTGAGCCCGGTTCTTCTTGTCGTTTCCGTGCTTGTGGCGGTAAAAACTCCAGGTGGCCCAGTGATATTTAGCCAGAAACGTGTGGGTAAAGGTGGCAAGCCATTCACGATAAGGAAGTTCAGGACAATGACAGCGAACCATGGTGGGCCGTCGGTCTCTGTAGCTGGGGAGTCGAGGATTACTCCTCTTGGAGCCAAGTTGCGCCATTACAAGCTTGACGAACTGCCTGAATTGTGGAATGTGCTAAAAGGTGAAATGAGTTTCGTCGGCCCCAGGCCTGATGTTCCAGGCTATGCAGACCAGCTCAAAGGTGATGACAGGGAGGTTCTCAAACTCCGTCCCGGAATCACCGGTCCTGCGACCTTGAAATATCGTGATGAAGAAGACCTTCTTGCAAAGGTTGCCAATGAAGGTCTCGACGGCTACACAGACCCTGTCAAGTACAACGACGAGGTCATATTTCCGGATAAGGTCCGCCTTAACCGATACTACCTGAACAACTATTCTTTCTGGATGGATATAAAGATGCTCTTCGCTACCATCCTTGGCCGCCGTATCGATTATGCCGGCGAGCGGATCTAATATTCATCCACCTTCAATTCTTCCCTGAACTTATCCAGCTGCTTCTGAAGCCTGCGTACACGGCGGGTGTAGCGTCGTTCTGAGATGCAGTTGTGTATCTCGTCCGGATCCTTGCGGAGATCGTAGAACTCATCGTAATCTCCGTTTTCCCCACCATAGAAATGAATCAGTTTGAAGCGCTTGTCGGCGACGCCGTCGTGCTTAAGGACGTTGTGCTCTGACGGAAGGTCGTAGTAGTGGTAGTACATATACTTGCGCCATTTGCAAGGCTGTTTCCCATTATGCTTTATGACGGGCAGCAGCGACCTTCCCGACATCTCTTCCGGCTTGTCGACTCCGGCGACATCGAGATAGGT
>JAEEGL014784672.1_pt1 | contig 22805 bp, 20 predicted proteins | sample 9134231 | NCBI WGS metagenome assembly JAEEGL01 (sample SAMN16246548, study PRJNA631951) | gut metagenome | biome: gut microbiome; feature: rumen; material: fiber-attached | host: Bos | place: Iran: Karaj | collected 2018-10 | reverse complement strand
GGGGGCTGCTTCTATAACATCTATACGAATGGGGGAGAAACGTCACGACGATGCTCTGCGAACATTGGCAAACGCATTGATGCTAAATGTGTTAATCGGTATGGCGATTTCGGCGATTGGGTTGCTTTTCTTAGACGAAATATTGATGTTGTTCGGCGCAAGCGAATTAACATTGCCGTATGCCCGCACGTTTATGCGGATAATTTTTATAGGAAATCCACTATCGCAATTGTTTTTTAGTTTGAATACGATCATGCGTGCTTCTGGGTATCCTGCAAAAGCAATGTGGACGGTGCTTCTCACTATGTTGGTGAATCTTGTTCTTGTCGTTTTATTGGTTTATTACATGCACATTGGCATAGCTGGTGCGGCTTGGGCTACTGTTATTGGTCAGGTTGTCGGACTGGTTGTTGTGTTGGTACATTTTTGTAATAGAAACTCGCATCTTCATTTCAAATTATTTGCATTTCGACCGCAATGGAATATTGTTGAACGTATTCTTGCCATAGGTATGTCACCATTTATTTTACATGCATGTTCTTGTATCGTGGTCGCTCTATTCAATTGGCAATTAAAAGATTACGGTGGTGATTATGCGATAGGGGCGTATGGGGTGATAAATACTGTCGTTAATTTTGTCACGGTTGTGGTTTTAGGCTTGTCGCAGGGCATGCAGCCGATTGTCGGCTACAATTTTGGCGCAGGCAATTTGAATAGAGTGATGAGGACTTTGTGGATGACAATTCTTGTCGGCACGGTCATTACGTTTATCGGTTTTTTGTGTATGACGTTCATGCCACGTTTAATAGCACGTTGTTTCACGACAGACGAAGTGTTGAGCAGTCTGATTGTGTCGGGAATGCGCTTGTATACAATTATGTTCTCGTTTATTGGATTTCAGGTGGTTGTGTCAAATTTCTTCCAATCAATCGGAATGCCAAGGATTTCTATATTTTTATCTCTGTCGCGGCAAATTGTGTTTTTAATGCCGTTGTTGCTTGTTTTACCTCAAAAATATGGATTGACGGGAATCTGGTGCTCAATGCCCGTTGCCGATTTCTTGGCGACAATTGTAGCGATGGTTGTGTTGCGGTATTATTATAATAAATTACCGTTAGAAAATAAATTAAAAGAAGTTCCGTATGAAGACATTACAGCGTATTAGTCAATTATTATCGAATCATGCATCGTTGTTCATTATTCTGATTTCGATAGTAACATTTTATGTTCCGAATCTTTTTGTGTGGGTTAAGGGTGATGTTCAGGCACTTACGTTGGGGATTATCATGCTGTCGATGGGAATGACATTGACGGTGGAAGATTTTAAGATTCTGATTGCGAGACCGTTGGATATATTGATTGGTGCCTTGGCGCAGTACACGCTCATGCCGACGATTGCGTTCACGCTGACAAAAGTTTTCGGTCTTGACCCGGCTATTGGCGTGGGCTTGATTTTAGTGGGTTGTTGTCCTGGCGGCGTTTCGTCGAATATCATGTCTTTTTTGTGTCGTGGCGACGTTGCGTTTTCGGTAGGAATGACAACAGTCACCACTTTATGTTCGCCGATAATTACACCATTGCTTGTACTTGCTCTCGCTGGCGAATCAATCGATGTTGACGGATGGGGAATGTTCAAGTCGATATTGCTGGTTACGTTAATGCCTGTGACAGTCGGTTTTTTATTGAATTACTTTTTCGGGAAAAAAGAATCGTTTGGCGACATTAGAAAAATCATGCCGGGCGTGTCGGTGATTGGACTCGCGTGTATTGTAGGTGGAGTGGTCGCCGTAAATGGAAGTAAATTCTTTACATCGGGTGTGATAATTTTTATTGCAATATTTTGTCACAATGCACTTGGATATGTCTGCGGATTCCTTGTTGGACGCTTGCTCAAGATGGGTACGGCGAAAAACAGAACGATAGCGATAGAAGTCGGTATGCAGAATGCAGGTTTGGCGACTAATTTGGCTACAAAACATTTCGCTGCGTTGCCCGAGGCGGCAATGGTTTCGGCTGTTTCGTGCGTGTGGCATTCAATATCGGGTACGATTTTGGCGAATTTGTTCGTGAAATGGGATAATTATTGTCAAAAAAAGGTACAAAATATTTCGGTAAGAGATTAGTGTACCTATTCTGGGGTGAAAAAAAGAGAGAAACAAAAATCTTTTTGTATTTTTGCAATGATTAAAATGATGAATTAGTGTGAATTAGAAAAATACTGCGTATGAGAAAATATATTTGTCTTTTTGTGGGTATTTTAATAGCGGGAATAGCTTCGGCACAAAATTTAGCAAAAGATTATGGAACTCAGCTTCCGAATGGAGACTTTGAAAGTGATTGGAAAAAATATACTGGAGGTAATAAGAAATTAATTGGTACGGAAAATATCTCAGGAAACGAACCGTATTGCTGGCATTCTTTTATGTCGGCAAAAGGTAGTTGGATATGTTTAAAGGCAATGAGTACTCAGATAGATAAGCGTACTGACAAACGTCCTGGCTCGAAAGGAAGTTATTCTGTAAGGTTGACGGCGAGTTCTACATTGGGAATTGTCGCAAATGGTTCGCTGACTAACGGTCGAATGTATTGCGGAAGTACGTCTGCAACGAGCGACGACAATCATTTGTACACAGATAGAGGTACTGATGAATTCAACATGCCGATTTCTGTTGTCCCTGATTCAATAACGGTGTGGCTTTGCTTTTATGCGCAAAGCGATGGTAGTTATGCGGCATTCCATGCGGCAGTTCATGGTGATTCTAATTTTATTTTATATAGTGGCAAGGATGGTGATGCTTCTCAACAAGTTGCCGATGCGAACTTTGAATATACCCGCACGACAACTTCGGGCGATAATCTTCAATGGATTCGTGCATCTGTTCCTTTTTTGGCAAAAGGCACGTGTACAACGCCGAAATATCTGTTAGTGTCAATGTCGACAAACAAAAAAGCAGGTGGTGGTTCTGAAAAGGATTGGGTGATTGTCGATGACATTGTGTTAATTTATAATCCGACTCTAACAACAGGAACATTGGCAACGACAGAATATGAGGCCGATGCTTCTGAAACAATAGCAATCGACGTACCGTTTACATTGACGGGTTCGATGAGCGTAAGTAACTTGAATGCAGCACCAAATCAGGTTATTGCACAACTATCCGATGCAAGTGGCAGTTTCGACAATCCAACCGAAATCGGTCGTGTGACGACAAATACGAGCGGTACAGTTTCGGCTATTATACCGGCATCAGTAAAGGACGGGAAGTATAAGGTCCGTGTGGTTTCTACAAACTATCCAATGACCGCTGAACCAAGTCAGTCGGAGATTACAATCCGCAGATATTGTACAATTTCTTTTACTGAATTGGAAGAATCAATCGCCACATTGACAGGAAACGGAAAATATTATTTTTCTGAAAACTCCGACATTACGGTAAGTGCAACTTCAAATTCCGATGAATATGTGTTCCAATATTGGTTCGAAAACGGAAGTGCTTTGTCGCTTGAACCGACGTATACGTTTCCTCTTGACGTTTCTCACGAATTGACGGCTGTGTTTAAAAAACAGTTTCAAGTTTCTATAGAAGCAAATGGCCACGGAACTGTTTCGACCGAAGGCGGGCTTTTGGCGGAAGGTAGCGGTGTAAGTGTCACGGCTGTCCCAGACGAAGGCTATTCGTTTATCAATTGGACTGTTGATGGCGAAGTGGTATCGACAAATGCAACGTATACTTTTGTAGTTTCCGAATCGGTGAATCTTGTTGCAAATTTTGCAAAAGCCGTTTCTATTTCGGCTACTGTCAATATCGATGGTGCCGGAGCAATTTCGGGGGCGGGAGTTTATACCCTCGAAAATGCTGAAGAAGTCTCGGTTACGCTTTATGCCGTATCGAATGACGAAAATATATACAAGTTTGTAAGTTGGACGGAAAATGGCGAAATTGTTTCAACATCGTCGTCTTATGAATTTATGGCTTCGGAAAACAGAACTCTAGTCGCAAATTTTGAGAAGGTTGTGCAGATAACGGTGTTGTCGTCTGACGAAACTTGCGTGGCGACAGGTTCGGGTGCCTATGCAATGGGTTCGACTGTGACGTTGCTCGCAATGGCAGAGGGAAATACGTCGTTCGTCGGTTGGTTCGAGGCCGATACGTTGTTTTCATCTTTGACTTCGGTAACACTTTTGGCCGATGCCGATAGAACATTTATAGCCGTATTCGGACAAGTATACACTGTTACGGTTCAGATGAATATTGACGGAGCAGCTCAAATAATAGGTGCTGGAACGTATCCAAGTGGTGCATTTGTTGGCGCTTCTGTAGTTCCCAACGAAGGTTTTGATTTTGTAAACTGGACGATACAAGGCGAAGAAGTTTCAGCAGAACCGACCTACTCGTTTACTGCAGATTCTTCGGTAACTCTTGTCGCTAATTTTGCAGAAAAACAGAAATATACTATAAATGCTGTGGCTGATGTGATTTCGGCGGGAACGGTCGTTGGCTCGGGAACGTATTACGAAGGTACGGAAATTACTATTGAAGCCATACCCAATAATGGTTACGACTTTATAAACTGGATTGAAAATGACAAAGTGATTTCAACAGATCTCGCAATCACTTTTAATGCACTAGAAGATAGAAATTTGGTTGCTCATTTCGAGGCAAATTTCGAAGGGTTTACGGTTTCGTTGAATGTTGAAGAAGGTGGTGTTGTGTTCGGTGCTGGTTTGTATGAGGCGGAGTCCGCTGTGACGGTGACGGCAGAGCCTCGTGGAAAATACTCATTTATCTCGTGGATTGATTCCGAAGGGAATGAATTGTCGGCAGAACCGTCGTACACGTTTACCATTACTGCCGATGTGGAATTGACGGCTGTTTTTGAAAGATATTATAGTAAATATGTAATTGAAGTTGTTTCGGCAGACGAAGATGCAGGAACGGTTGAAGGAAGTGGAAAATATACAGAAGACGATGAAGTGACGGTAACTGCTGTTCCAAATGAAGGTTATCGATTCTTGCGATGGTCTGAAAATGGCGAGGAAATAAGCACTTCGGCAGAATATACATTTGTATGTGCTAAGAAACTGTCGCTTCTCGCAGAATTTAAGAAAATCTATTCTGTTCAAGTTGATGAATTTGAAGGCGGTAGTGTAAAAGGACTTTCTACTGGTGTTTTCGATGAAAATGAACAAGTTACATTGGTCGTTTCGGTTGACGAAAATTACAATTTTGTAGCATGGAAGGATGCCACAACGGGTGAAGTTCTTTCCGAAAATGTGATTTATTCGTTTGTGGCAAGTGCCGACAGACATTTGGCAGTCGAAGTAAAAGAGAAAGGTAAACTTTGTACGGTATCTGTTCAGACAGGCGGAACGGTTTCGGGCTTGCGAAACGGACAATACGAAGCTGGTGAGACAGTTACGTTAATAGCAACCCCGTCGGAAGGATATTTGTTCAAAGGCTGGATTTCCAATGGAGAAATTATTAGTACAGAAACGCGATTGTCGTTTGTGGCATCGGACGATATGAATATTTACGCAAGTTTTCTTCCTAAACCGAAAGAAATTACTGTTGAGGTAAATATAAATGATGAAACATTTGGCTCTGTCATCGGTGCAGGAACGTATACCGAAGGCGATGAAATCATGTTGATAGCAACGCCTGCGGCAGGATATGAGTTCGTTGGTTGGACAAAAGATTCAAAGCAATTGTCAAATCTTACTACATTATATTATGTAATCAACGAATCCTGTACGATAGAGGCTGTGTTCCGTTACATAGAGAAAGAGGAGACTGCAATAGACTTGGTGGAACATTCTATTTCAATCTATCCAAATCCTGTATCGACTGTTTTGCACGTCGCAATGGAAGAACAAATTGAACGCATTCGGATTATTTCGTTGAACGGAACAGTTGTATGCGACGAATCAAGCGTAGGATACGAATTCGACTACTATGTACAAGGCTTGAGGAAAGGTTTGTATGTGGTAGAAACGACAGTTTCCGACACCGTGATACGTAAGCAAATTATCGTAAAATAATATTTTGACCATAAAATGATGCAAAAAAAGTATCAATAGCCAATATTTTTATTTTATTTGCAAAAAACATTTCAATTTATGCTTGACAGAAAACGATGAAGAATACGTATTTTGATTTGATAGAACAAAGTTTCTATTTCCCTCAGGAGGGATTTGACCTCCGCGACGGATATTTGACCTTTCAAGGAGTTTCTCTCAAATATTTAATTGATAAATACGGTACGCCGTTTCGGTTTATTTATCTTCCGAAGATTGGCGAACAGATTCGTAAAGCCCGAAATTTGTTTAACAAAGCAATAAAGTACTACAACTATAAAGGTTCGTATGAATATTGCTATTGCACCAAGTGTAATCACTTTTATCATGTGATAAACGAGGCACTAAAGCATAATGTTAATCTGGAAACATCGTCATCGTTCGATATAGATTTGATTATCAAATTGTACCAGGCGAAGAAAGTTGACAAACATTTGACGGTGGTTCACAATGGTTACAAAACCGACGAATATCTCCGGAAAATTATTTTGCTGCGTGATTTGGGTTTTCACAATACCATAACAATTCTCGACAGCACCGAGGAACTCGACCGTCTTGAAAAAGTCATGGGACGTAAAAAATTGAAAGTTGGCATTCGCATGGCAATCAACGAGGAGTCGCAGTCGGCATATTATACATCGCGTTTGGGAATACGTCCGAATGAGATAATCCACTTTTACAAACGTCTCAAAACGAAAAAGAACTTGGAGTTGAAAATGCTTCATTTCTTTGTTGATTCGGGCATAAAGGACAGTTTGTATTATTGGGGCGAGTTCCAAAAAGCGTTGAAGGTGTATATTGAGTTGAAAAAACAATGTGATAGCCTTGATTGTCTTGACTTGGGTGGTGGTTTGCCGATTCGGAATCATTTGGGATTTGAATATGATTACGATTACATTATTGGCGAAATTATCAAGAATATAAAGGAATCGTGCGCTAAAGAAAAAATCGAGGAACCGAATATTTACACTGAATTCGGAAAATATACGGTGGGAGAGAGCGGCGCGATAATCTTCCAGGTTCTTGAGCAGAAACAACAGAACGATACTGAATGTTGGTACATTATAAACAATAGTCTTATGAATACTATTCCCGATGCGTGGAGTATTCATGAAAAATTTATTTTGTTGCCTATTAACAAATGGAAAAACGAATACCAACGTGTGAACATAGGCGGTATCAGTTGCGACCATTCTGATTATTACAATTCCGAGGATTTGAATCAGGAAGTTATGTTGCCGTCGTATTCGAGCAAGGAAAAAGAACCGTTGTACATTGGATTTTTCCATACTGGAGCATATCAGGATTCAATAAGTGGCTATGGAGGAATTAAGCACTGTCTGATTCCGTCTCCGAAATATATTGTAATTGACCGCGACGAAACGGGTAATTTTGTCGATTATGTCTATCGCGAGGAACAAACCGCCGAGGATATGTTCAATATTTTAGGATACAACCAGGCGGATAAAAAATAAAAATTCCGTTACAATTCCTAAAAACGTACTTTATCAGTCACAGATGAAGTACGTTTTTTGTTTTTGAGTGGGAAAATCGGCAGATTTTGCAGTTTTTTCTGAAAAAAGTGCATTTTTTTTGTAAAAAGCATTGATTTTATTGGATTTGTTGTGCACAATCAAAAAAAAATTGTACATTTGAACTGATGTTAAACGTAATAATAAAATTTTAAGTAAAATGAACAAACAAGAATTAGTAGCAGAAGTAGCAAAAGTTTCTGGCTTGACAAAAGTTGATTCAGAAAAAGCAGTTAATGCATTTGTAAAAGCAGTTTCAGGTGCATTGAAAAAAGGTAACTCAGTTCAGTTGATTGGTTTCGGTACTTTCAGCGTAGGTAAAAGAGCTGCAAGAAAAGGTCGTAACCCTCAAACTGGAAAAGAAATCAAGATTGCAGCTAAGAAAACTGCTAAATTCAAAGCAGGAAAAGCTCTTTCTGAAGCAGTTAACAAGTAATCAAAACCTACTTCGAGAGAAAAAAAGGACTTCTTCGGAAGTCCTTTTTTGTTTTGCTGTCGAATTCGAAACAATGGAGATTTGATGTGTCACTTCATCTCTACGTCCAATTCTAAAAATTTGATTATTTGCGGAAGTAACTGTTCGGCTTTCTGTCGCCCTAATTCGTAGACGTGGCGCATTTTTTCGGCATTTTGTTCAATACGTCCAATGTTGAGTGTTTCATCGGGGTATACCACAAAAGTATTACCTTTTTTTGCTTCTGATTCAATGTATTCCATCTCGGAATTATACATGTTGTGACGGTTTATCATGACTTCCGCAATTTTAGGGTATTTGCGGTTCGTAAGTCTGAAAATGTTGTTCAGCAGCGATGCTTTTTTTCTATAACCATGTGGTTGCGTAAGAATTACAATGTTTTTTTCGTAGCCGATTGATTGAAAATATCTGAGAGGAACGCTGTCGGTCATGCCGCCGTCCAATAATTTTTTCCCGTCTAATTCTATTGGCGTTGAGACTAATGGCATGGAAGCCGTCGCACGAATCCATTCAAGTCCTTCGTAATCGCATTTGGTGATTTTTTTGTATACTGGAATGCCTTTTTCAATATCGGTGCAGACGACATAAAATTCCATAAAGTCTTTCTCGAATGTTTCTGTGTCAATTGGCTCAAGTTCGGTCGGAACGGTGTGGTATGCATATTCAGGAGAAGATAGATTTCCTGTTTTTAGAAGAGAGCGGAAACTCATATATTCCTTGTCGCCGATAAAGCGGATGTTGCATTTTAGTCCTCGTTGTGGCTGATGGCTTTTGTATCCGCAGCCGAACAACGCTCCTGCCGAAACGCCTATCATGCCGTCGAATACAAGTCCGTGCTCCATAAGCACGTTAAGAAAACCTTCCGTAAAAAGTCCTCGCATTCCGCCACCTTCGAGTACAAGTCCGTGTTTCATAAAAAGCAATCTTCTTACAAAAATACAAAAATGTGAGTCAAGTAGAGGAAATCGTACAAAAAACTGGTTGTAAATTTTTTGATTCTCGGTAAAACTGTATATTTGCCCTCGAATTAGAGCTTTCAGTTTTTCCTCTATAAAACTAAAAACAATATGAGTAGAACGACAGAAGAATTAAAAGGCATAAGTCACTTAGGTAGTAAAGTGACTGATTATCAAAAAGATTATTCGCCTGAAATCCTTGAGGCATTTGTGAACAAACATCCCGAAGATGATTATTTGGTGACATTGAATTGTCCCGAATTTACGTGTCTGTGTCCGATGACGGGCCAGCCCGATTTTGCCAAAATTGTCATCAATTACATTCCCAATGAGTTGATGGTGGAGAGCAAGTCGCTCAAGTTGTACTTGTTCAGTTTCCGAAATCACGGCGATTTTCACGAAGACAGCATCAATATAATAATGAAGGATTTGATTGCCCTGATGCACCCTCGTTACATAGAAGTATATGGAATTTTTTCGCCTCGTGGCGGAATTTCAATTTATCCGTTTGCGAATTTTGCCGACGAAAATCATCAGGAAATGAAGCGCCAGCGGTTGTTGATGCACATGAACACACAGAAATAGTCATGGAAAAAGATTCTATTCTCATCCTTTCTGGCGGTGTTGATAGTACGACGCTGCTCTACGAATATAAAGACAGAATTGCGTTGGCAGTTTCCTTTCATTATGGAAGCAATCATAATGACAAGGAAATTCCGTTCGCGAAATATCATTGTAAAAAACTGGGTATCAATCATATTACGATTCCACTTGCTTTTATGAAAGAGTATTTCAAAAGTTCGTTGTTGAGTGGCTCCGATGCAATACCCGAAGGTTCATACGATGATGAAAATATGAAATCGACCGTGGTGCCGTTCCGTAATGGAATAATGCTTTCCATTGCTGCGGGACTAGCCGAAACTAACGGTCTGAAGCACGTGATGATGGCAAACCACAGCGGTGACCATGCGATTTATCCCGATTGTCGTCCGCAGTTCGCTTTGGCAATGAGCAAGGCAATAGAGGCGGGGACGTATGATGGAATCACTTTGGAAACACCCTATACTCACCTCACAAAAGGTGAAATAGTCCGCCGTGGGGGAGAAATGGGAGTGGATTACTCGCAAACGTGGAGTTGTTACAAGGGTGGCAGTGTTCATTGTGGAAAATGTGGCACGTGTCAGGAACGAAAAGAAGCTTTTGCATATGCAGGAATACCCGACAAGACAGAATATGAAGAATAGTGTTAGAAAAATAAACGAAATATTCGTCAGCCTTCAGGGAGAAGGGTTTCATACGGGAAGATCGGCCATTTTTGTCCGTTTTTCCGGTTGTAATTTATCGTGCAGTTTTTGCGACACTCAACATCAAGATTATGTAGAACTGACTGACGACCAGATTGCCGAAAAAGTTTCTACGTCACCTATCGATTGGGTTGTTCTAACTGGCGGAGAACCAAGTTTACAGACATCGGAGTATTTAGTCGATTTGCTTCACAAACAAGGGAAAAAAGTCGCAATAGAAACAAATGGAACTTGTGAAATTCCTCAGAATATAGATTGGATAACGCTTTCACCTAAAGATGTCGAAAAGACCATTCTTACCAAAGCCGATGAATTGAAGGTCGTTTATGTCGGCAAGTCGGTGGAATCGTGGTTAGAAAAGATTTCTGCGCCTCATTTGTTTTTGCAACCGTGTTCGTGTAAAAATACCGACGAAACAGTACGTTATGTACTTGCCCATCCGCATTGGCGATTGTCGTTGCAGACGCATAAATATATTGGCATTGATTAACCTGGTAAAATTAGAGTCTATTTTGCCATCAATTTTTTTTTGAATGGCATTCAACGTCGTGTATATTTTGTTAGATTTGCCACTTGAAAAATAAAAAGCAACAAAGATTTATGGAAGAACAAACATTACAAAGAACGGCGGTGGAGAAGGCAAATGCTTTGTCTCACTTGTTTGGCGCGTTATTGGCGATACCCGCAGGTTGGTATGTGATTTCAAATGGATTCGACAAGGGATTCAATGTGGGGATTTCAATGGTAATATTCACATTCGGATTTTTTTTCTTGTATTTTGCATCTTTTTTGTACCACTGGATTGTATCACCAAAGGCAAAATTAATATTCCGTCATTTTGACCATGCAAATATTTATGTGCTGATTGCTGCTTCGTATACACCTGTGTGGCTCGCTGTGGTCGGCGGAACGCTCGGAACCGTGTTCTTTATTGTGATATGGTCGGTTGCGTTGATAGGCATCATCTATAAAATTGTTGCACTTGGAAAATTTCCCAAATTGTCGCTTGCCATATATTTAATAATGGGCTGGTCTGTGGTTTTTGCCGCGAAACCAGTTTACGAGAAATTGTCAGCGCTACAAATTGGATTTATTTTAGCCGAAGGAGTGTTGTATTCCGTAGGAACATATTTTTATTCTCGGAAAGATAGACCGTGGTTTCACGTGATTTGGCACTTTTTTGTTCTTGGAGGAACGGCATGTCATTATGTTGCCATGATTCCGATTGTTCGATAATTATAATTGTATTTATATTAAGGTATGAAAGTTAAATTTTTAATTCTTGGCATTATGGCGTCGTTTGCAATGTCTTGTTCTTCATCGTCGGAACAAAAATCTATCGTTCCTGAACAGTATCAATCAGAAAATCAACAGAATATGCAAAGTGTGTGCGATTTTGTCAAATCATGTGGTCATTATTTTATTGCTACAGAAGATGGCGACCAACCCCGTGTGAGACCATTCGGTACGATAAATATCTTTGAAGGGAAATTGTATATTCAGACTGGACACAAAAAACGAATAGCAAGTCAGATTCAGAAAAACCCAAAAATTGAAATCTGTGCGTTTAATGGGACAACCGATTGGATGCGGGTTGAAGCGACGCTTGTTGAAGATGAACGTGTAGACGCAAAGGCATCCATGCTCGATGCGTATCCTGAACTTAAAGGTATGTACAATGCCGAAGATGCCAATACGGCGGTGTATTTTATGACAAATGCAACAGCCTACAAACATTCTTTCACGACAGATTCGGTGGAAGTTCTGAAGTTTTAGTTTAGTTTCAAATTTGTGCAATTTTTTTTAGAAAATGACAAATAAAAATAGAATTGAAGTATGCCCCCATTCTATAATCGTTGAAAAAATCAACTTCCTAAAAAAGATTTTTTCAAAAGTGTGGGTTTTCTAAAAAAATAATTATATTTGCCGACCCAAAATTATAAACGAGATGAATCTATTAGACGAAGTAAAGAACGAGGTTATTACAAAGAGAGAATGGCCGGAATTTAAGAGTGGTGACACTATAACAGTACATTATAAGATTAAAGAAGGTGATAAGGAACGTATCCAACAGTTCCGTGGAATTGTTCTTCAAAGAAGAAACGAAGGTTCCGTAGAAACATTTACGATTCGTAAAATGTCTGGAAATGTCGGCGTTGAAAGAATTATCCCTGTAAACTCTCCGATGATTGACAAAATCGAAATCAATAAAAAAGGTAGAGTGAGAAGAGCACGTATCTTCTACTTGCGTGAATTGACAGGTAAGAAAGCTCGTATTAAAGAAAAACGTATTTAATACAATCTTTTTTCGATAAAAAAAGGGCTGATTCGTAAGAACCAGCCCTTTTTGTGTATAATACGTTGAAAACTTGCGGTTTTATGGCATTACCCTCCGTTATTTCTTTACTAATTTTGAAAAGCGAAATGGAGGAATATACGTATAAGACAATAAAGAATCCGTCGGAGGGCTTGTTTAAGGATAAAGGTAGCAAGTTCATGGCTTTTGCCTATCCTGTCATATCGGAAGATGAGGCAAAAATGCATTTGAACGAGTTACGTAAAGAACATCATTCGGCTCGACATCATTGTTGGGCTTATAAAATAGATGGATTGAGTCGTTCTTCGGATGACGGTGAACCAACCAATTCGGCAGGAAAACCTATTTTGGGACAAATTGAGGCGTTTAGCGTGACAAATGTCGCAATTATAGTGGTCCGTTATTTTGGCGGTGTTTTACTGGGAGTTGGAGGTTTGATGCAGGCATATAAGGAGGCGGCTAAAAGTGCGTTGCAAAATGCGGAAATTGTCGAGAAAGAGTATATGTGCGGTTTTTCCATATCGTTTTCGTACGAACAAAATAGTGCGGTTATGAATGTTTTGAAACGGAACAAAGCTGAGATAATCTCTCAGGATTTTTCGGAAGCATGCTCGTTCCGTTGTAGAGTTTCACGAGAAAAAAGTCAGCAGTGCATATCTGCGTTGAAAAATATTTGTAAAGTAGTTATTGAAAATGAGTAGCGAGTACGAATTATTAAAAACATTGTGTTCTGTTCATGCTCCGTCAAGCGACGAAAGCAGAATGACGAAATTTCTTGTCGAGTATATTGAAAAAAATAGCTTTTCGTGGCGACACAAGCCTCATTTGATATATGGCGAAGATTTTCAGGACTGTGTGATGATGGTGTGGGGAACTCCGCGGACAGCTATGATTGCTCATATCGACAGCGTGGGATATATGGTTGGATATGACAAACAATTGGTTCCTGTCGGTTCGCCTCGCTGTGATGATGGTACGGATTTGGTTGGCTATCAAGATGGTGAAGCGGTCTCTTGCACGTTGAAAATCGAAAAAGACGGCGATAATGAAAAAACCGTTTATGAATCGAACGTTGAATTGGAACGGGGAACGTTGTTGACGTATAAACCAAATTGGAACGAAGACGAAGATTATATCGTATCTCCATTTCTGGATGATAGAGTTGGTGTATATGTTGCTTTGCAACTTGCTCGAACACTGAAGAGCGGTGCGATTATTTTTACGACAGGGGAGGAAACACGAAGCGGAAATGTGAAATTCTGTTGGCGGTATCTGTACAAACAGTATCATATTCACAATGCCTTGATTGCCGACATCACCTGGATAACCGAGGGAATAGAATATGGCAAAGGATGTGTTGTTTCCCTAAAGGATTCTAATTTGCCTCGGAGAACATACGTGGAAAAAATTCTGAACGTCGCACGACGTGAAAAAATAGAGATTCAACGCGAGGTTGAGGTTTCGGGAGGAAGCGATGGTGGAAATCTGCAAAGTATTCCGTATGCCGTAAATTGGTGTTTTGTCGGTGCTCCGCAGGAATTCCCGCATTCACCCCAAGAAAAAATTTGTAAAAAGGATATAGATTCTATGTTTCTGTTATACAAACAGTTAATGGAATATTTGTAAAAAGGATAATTGAAGATAAAAGACAGAAATGAAAAAATTGTGTAGAAATACAATGTTGATTTTGGGAATTGTGATGTTGAATTGCAGTTTCCTCAATTCTTCTGAATATACTAAAGAGGCGTCGTATCCGTTTATTGGTGCTGATATGCAATGGGTTGATTCCGTGTTCAATACGATGACGCTTGACGAGAAAATTGGGCAGTTGTTCATGGTAGCTGCATATTCCGACCCGAAGCAGGATAACGAAGAGGCTGTAAAAAAATTGATTACGGAAAGTCATATCGGCGGTGTGATATTTTTTAAAGGTTCCCCAATTCGACAGGCACAGATGACAAATACGTTTCAGTCGTTGGCGAAAATTCCGCTTTCTGTGGCAATTGACGGCGAGTGGGGCTTGGCAATGCGTTTAGATAGTACGATTGCATTTCCGAGACAGTTGCAGTTGGGGGCGATAGACCAAAAGAACGAATATTTGATAGAAGAAATGGGAAGGGAAGTCGGTCGCGAATGCGAGAGAATCGGCATTCATATCAATTTTGCTCCTGTGGTCGACATAAATAATAATCCTCAAAATCCTGTTATCAATACTCGCTCGTTTGGTGAAGAAAAAGAAAATGTCGCTCGAAAATCTCTGTTGTACATGAAAGGTATGCAGTCGCACTATATTTTAACAACGGCAAAACACTTCCCCGGACATGGAAATACGGCGAGTGATTCTCACTACACTTTGCCTCTGATAAAAGGAACAAAAGATGAAATTGATAAGTTTGAATTGTATCCTTTTAAACAATTGATAAAGAATAATTTGACTGGCGTAATGATCGCACATTTGAACGTGCCTTCTATGGAAAAAACTAAAAATCTGCCTTCGACGCTTTCTCGGAAAATTGTCACGGAAAAATTGCGTGACGAAATGAATTTTCAAGGCTTGATTTTTACCGATGCTCTGAATATGAAGGCTGTCGTGAATGCGTTTCCGGCTGGCGAGGTTGAGGTTCGTGCACTTATGGCGGGTAATGATGTGCTGGAATTTACGCTGGATGTTCCCAAAGCAATTTCGGCAATAAAACAGGCAATCGTTGACGGACGTATAACGGAAGCGGAAGTTGATGAACATTGTCGTAGAGTTTTGATTGCAAAGTCGTGGATGAAGGTTCCCGAACGGAATCATGTTGAAATTGCAAATTTGTATAAAGACTTGAATACTCCCGAAGCTCGGAATTTGAACAGAAAGTTGATTCAAAGTTCAATAACGGTTGTGAAAGATTCACAATCGCAGCTGCCGTTCAAAAAATTGGATACAAAGAAGTTTGCCGTAGTTTCTTTGAAAAACGGAACGTCGTATTTTGTGAATAAATTACAGAAGCAAACTGCTGTAAAACAGTTTGTTGTGCCTGCAACGAATGATTATAAAACTTTCGAAGTGGTTTTGCCAAAAACTATACAGGAGTTAAAATCATACGATGTCGTGATTCTTGACGTACAGGGAACAAGTTCGTATCCAAGTAAGAAATATGGAATCACGCAATCGATGGTTGACATTGTTGGTCGTATTGCAAAAGAAAATAATGTGGTGATGGTTCTGCATGCAAATCCGTATGCTTTGGATTATTTTACCACTGTTCTGCCCGATGTAGAAAGTATTGTCGTTTCGTATGATTTTAAAAGAATTGTTCAGGAAATAACGCCAGAAGTATTGTTTGGCGCGTTGCCTGCAAGCGGTCACCTGCCAGTTTCTGTCGGTGGATTTTCTGAAGGTGACGGAATTAGCACGGCTGCTATAAACAGACTGCGTAGTGGCGAACCGATTGAAGTTGGAATGAATGAAGACTGTCTACAAAAAATTGACAGCGTTGTTCAGCAATTTATTGACTATGGCGCGTTTCCCGGCTGTGAAGTATTGGTCGCGAAAGATGGCGTAGTGGTCTACGATAAGCCTTTCGGATTCTATACGTACGAAAATAAGGATACTGTCACCGACAATACCATATACGATTTGGCTTCGGTTACAAAGGTCGTTGCCACGACAGTTTCGTTGATGAAGTTGTATGACGAAGGACGTTTTTCCTTGGAAAAAACTTTGGGCGATTATCTCCCGTATTTAAAGGAAACAAATAAGGACACTCTTTTGTTGAAAGATGTATTGACGCATCAGGCTCAACTTCGCTCGGGTGTTGGACTCACACAGTCTTTGTTTAAAAATTATTATGAAAAAGGAATGAAATCGCGGACTCGTTCGGCGGAATATCCATATATGATGGAATCGGGACTGTATATATCTTCGAAAATGCAATATGCCGACAATGCCATTTCGTCGAAGCGTGATTTTGAACATCAGATTGAAGTGGGCGAGGGAGTTTATTTGAACAATGCCTATAGAGACACGGTTATGAACTTAATTGTTTCATCGCCTTTGCTGCCAAAAAAGGAGACTGTGTATAGCGATTTGGGTTTTTATTTGTTGTCGGACGTTGTAAAACAAATTTCTGGCGAGTCTCTTGATGAATACACCATGGAAAACTTTTATTCAAAACTTGGTGCTACAAGATTGGGTTACAAACCTTTAGAACGATTTTCGAAAACAGACATCGCTCCTACGGAAACAGAAGAATTCTTTCGCTGTCAGTTGTTGCAGGGCTATGTACACGATAGAGGAGCGGCAATGTTGGGCGGTGTGAGCGGTCATGCAGGCGTATTTTCTAATGCCGAAGATTTGGCAAAATTGCTTCAAATGCTTTTGAATGAAGGAAATTATGGCGGTGAGCAATATATAAAACCTCGTACGGTTGAATTGTTTACCTCGTGTCCATATTGCGATTTGGGAAATAGAAAAGGATTTGGTTTCGACAAACCCGAACCCGATACAAAAAAAATCGACCCGACATGTCATTGCACGTCACCGAAAAGCTTTGGTCATACGGGTTTTACGGGAACAATGGTCTGGGTTGACCCCGAACAGTCTCTCGTGTACATTTTTTTGTCGAATCGGGTAAATCGCAAAACTCCTGATGCAAAAAATACTATGCTCGGTGATTCCGCCGTCCGTTCAAGAATACAACGAATTATTTATCAAGCAATAATTTAACTTATGGAACTACCAAAAAACATATTAGATAAGATTCAGAAAATATATAGCGATAATCCTCAGGGACTTAACATCATCGAAGAACAAATCGACTTGGATATTCAGATGAATTATTTCAAGCGGTCGGGAATGTTGAAGAAACATGTTTTTTCGTTTGACGAAATCCTTGAAAAACTTCCAATTTTGTACGATCCCGATGCACGTCTGGAGGAAAAAAGAGACGAACTGATTTGTCTTGCTTCGTTTGACAATGTTGAAGCATTTCGAATTCTTGAAAAATTCAAAGAAGAATCAGAAGGAGAGATAAAGCTTTGGGCTGCAATGGCTTATAGGGAAAGTAAAATGCTGTTGGAAAGTTCTTTGCTTGACGAGGATCAGATTCTAATTTCTACAGGCCTCGGTGGTAAAGGAACACGATTGAGATATTTTGTCTGTTTAGTTCATAGAAACGAGGAACCTTATACCGATGTTCAGGAAAAACTCATCCGTGAAGAATTCGAATCGTCGGCGGAACGGTCGGAGTCGGAGATAGAATCGCTTGTTTTTGAAAATCAGTACGTGAAAGTTTCTATTCTTATTCCAATAAATGCGTCGGTCAAAAGTGTTGTCGATCCTGTCATTGAAGTGGGAGAGGAGTTTGGCGATTTTATTGACGAACATGTGATTATAACAAATGTTCGGACGTTTACGAATGATGAAATTAACGACATTGTACACGATGTGATGAGCGAAGACGACATAATTGACATTGATGAATTAGACGCTTTCCCGATAGACGATTACACTGCCGATTTGGACGATGACGACGAAGATGGTGATGTAGACGACGATGACACTGACGACGAAGATTTGTAGTGTTTTGTTTGAGGAATATTGTATATTTGCGACGTGCAAGCATGAAGGGAATGTTAATTTAGAAAAATAAAATCAAGGAATATGTCAAACTTGAGATTTCAGATTGTTGGCGACGCCTTTCGGAAAAAGGCCGTAGAGGTTGAAGCACCAAAAGAATTAACGTCGGAGTATTTCGGCAAATATGTATTTGGCCGCAAGGAAATGGAAAAATACTTGTCGAAGGAGACGGTTAAGAAAATCAGTGACGTAATACATAACGGAGCAACATTGGAACGCGACATTGCCGACCACGTTGCAGCTGGAATGAAGCAGTGGGCAATGGAAATGGGCGCAACGCACTATACTCACTGGTTTCAGCCATTGACCGACGGAACTGCCGAAAAGCACGATTCATTTATTGAATATGATGGTGCTCCGGGCGAAGGTGTGATAGAGGAATTTTCAGGAAAATTGCTTGCCCAACAGGAGCCCGATGCATCGAGTTTCCCGAGTGGAGGCTTGCGGAATACGTTCGAAGCTCGCGGCTATTCGGCTTGGGACCCGTCGTCGCCTGCATTTATCGTTGACGATACGCTTTGTATTCCAACTGTTTTTATCTCATATACAGGCGAGGCTCTTGACTATAAAGCTCCTCTGCTGAAGGCTTTGAACGCTGTCAATAATGCGGCGGTTGAGGTTTGTCACTATTTCGATGCAAATGTGAAAAAAGTGATTTCGTACCTCGGTTGGGAACAGGAATACTTTTTGGTTGATGAAGGTTTGTATGCAATTCGTCCTGATTTGTTACTGACAGGAAGAACTTTGGTCGGACACGAATCGGCAAAAAACCAACAATTGGAGGACCATTATTTTGGTGCAATTCCTGAACGTGTTCAGGCTTGTATGAAAGAGATTGAGTATGAGGCGTATAAGTATGGTATTCCGTGTAAAACACGTCATAACGAAGTCGCTCCGAATCAGTTCGAGCTTGCTCCGATTTTTGGGGAGACAAATTTGGCAAACGACCAGAATTTGCTGATAATGTCAATTATGAAACGTATTGCGCGTAAGCATGGATTCCGTGTGCTGTTGCACGAAAAACCGTTCGCAGGGATAAACGGTTCGGGAAAACATAATAACTGGTCGTTGGGAACTGATACTGGCGTGGGATTGTTTACACCAGGAAAAACGCCGACGGAAAATTTGCAGTTTGTGACATTTGTAGTAAATACGCTGATGGCGGTTTATAAAAATGATGCTTTGTTGAAGGCTTCTATCATGACGGCGCAAAATTCTCACCGTCTTGGAGCTAACGAGGCGCCTCCAGCTATTATTTCAGTCTTCTTGGGCTCTCAGTTGTCCGATATTCTTGACAAAATAGAAAAAAGTACTACCGAAGAGGCTATCACCGTCGATGGAAAACGGAAATTTAGTCTTGGCGTTTCGCAACTTCCCGAAGTTCTGTTGGATAATACGGATAGAAATAGAACATCGCCGTTTGCTTTTACGGGAAATCGTTTTGAATTCCGTGCTGTTGGTTCGTCGGCAAACTGCGGGTCTGCCATGATAGCTCTGAATACGGTTGTTGCAGCTCAATTAAAAGAATTCAAGGTTGAGGTTGACGCACATATTGCCGACGGAATGGGCAAGGAGGAAGCGATTTTCACAGTTTTGAAAAAATACATAAAAGAGTCTAAACCAATTCGTTTCGATGGAAACGGTTACAGTGATGAATGGAAAAAAGAGGCCGCTTCGCGTGGATTGGACTGTGAATCGAGCGTTCCGTTGATTTACGATGCCTACACTCGTCCTGAATCGGTTAAGATGTTCGAAAATTGCGGTGTTTTCACAGCCAAGGAACTCGAGGCCCGAAACGAAGTAAAATGGGAAATCTTCACTAAAAAGATTCAAATTGAGGCACGTGTGTTGGGCGATTTAGTGATGAATCATATTATCCCTGTTGCAACACGCTATCAATCAATGCTTTTGGATAATGTGTATAAAATGACGCAAGTTTACGAACGTTCGAAGGCGGAACGTTTGTCGGCTCACGATAATTCTACGATAGAAGCGTTGTCGGAACATATTTCTGCAATGAAAGACTTTGTGGAACAAATGGTTGATGCCCGTAAAGTTGCAAACAAAATTACCAACGAACGTCAAAAGGCGATTGCGTACCAAGAGACGGTTTTGCCATTTCTTGAAAAAATTCGTTTCCACGCCGACAGTCTGGAACTGATTGTCGATGACGAAATGTGGACACTTCCTAAGTATAGGGAATTGTTGTTTATTCGATAAAAGTGTGAAAGACGGTTTCGACCGTCTTTTTTTATTGTGCTTCGCGATGTTTGACGTTTTTGTCGTCCATAAATGCCAAATAGTTCTTGTATCGTGAAACTGCGATTTTCCCGTCTTCCACAGCCTTAATCACATTGCACTTTGGCTCGTGAGAGTGGGTGCAGTTATAATACTGACACTCAGACGAATATTTGAAAATCTCGGGAAAATATTGGCTGATTTCTTCGCTTTCCATATTGAGCAGGCCGAATGCTTTCACTCCGGGCGTGTCAATTATGTTGCCGCCGTTTGTCGTTTCGTACATTTCGGCAAACGTGGTGGTGTGCTGACCTTTGTGGAATGATTTTGATATTTCGCTTGTTTTGAGTTCGCTGTTGTTTGTAAGTGCCTTGATGATGGATGTTTTGCCCACGCCCGAATTTCCCGACAAAAGCGACACTTTTCCTGCCAGTCGTTTTTTGAGTTCGTCGATGTTGTAACCAGTCTTGGTTGAAATGCAAAGGACTTCGTAACCGGCAAGTTTATATATTTCTTTCCATTCTTTAATAACGGTCTGGTCTTCGGCTGATTGAAATAAATCGTATTTGTTGATGAGAATCGTACATGGAATGTCGTATGCCTCGGCGGTCACCAAAAATCTATCGACAAACTGTAGCAACGTCTGCGGCGAGTGAATGGTAACCACAATGTATGCCATATCAATGTTTGCCGCAATTATTTGTGATTCTTTTGAAAGATTCGACGCTTTACGGATTATGTAATTTTTTCGATCGGCGATATCGGTGATGATTCCCGCAGATTCATTTTCGAGGTCGAAAAAAACGTAATCGCCAACTGCAATGGGATTTGTGCTTCTAATTCCGTTCAGACGAAGTTTCCCTTTAATTCGGCAGTCAAAAATAGTATCGTCGTCTGTTTTGACTTTGTAGTTGTTCCCCGTTGATTTAAGGACGAGACCTTTCATGCTATTTCTTGAGTATCAGATTGTTAATACCGTTCTTTCCGAACTCTTTTTCGTATTTTTGAATCAGTTCGTTCTGTTTTTTCTCAAATTCCTTTGGCGGTAGTTTGTCGCCACCGTTTTGTTGGAGGTCACGGTTAGCCATACGGAGAATCAGTTCTTCCCAAAAGGTTTGTTCGTCGTAGTGTTCCACGGCAGCATCGCAGTCGTCTTCAAATTCCTGACATGGGACGTATCCGCCCATTTTCTTGTCGAATTCAATGTCGTCGTTTCCTTGACGGTAGGCACTTTCGTACAATTTTTGCATTAGTTCGTCAATTTCGCCGGCATTGTCTGCTTGTTCGTATGCTTGCAACATCCATTCTCCCATATACGCAAGTTGGAGAAGGTTCTGAAACTGTTTGTCCGTTAATTCAATTTTTGCCATAGCTTTTAAAAATGAGAAACTATAAAAAGTAGAGACGTGCTATGGCGCGTCTCTACACAATTTATTATGTTTTAGAATTTTAGTGTTGCCACTTCTTAAAGAAGTCGTTACCCTTGTCGTCAACCAAGATGAAGGCAGGGAAGTCTTCCACTTCGATTTTCCAGATTGCTTCCATTCCAAGTTCAGGGTATTCAACACATTCAATTGATTTAATGTTGTTTTGCGCTAAGATTGCGGCAGGACCGCCGATTGAGCCCAAGTAGAATCCACCGTGTTTCTTGCAGGCGTCGGTAACTGCCTGACTACGGTTACCCTTTGCCAACATAATCATGCTGCCGCCGTGGTCTTGGAATTCGTCAACATACGGATCCATACGGCCGGCAGTTGTCGGACCCATTGAACCGCACGCCATTCCCGAAGGTGTTTTTGCTGGACCGGCATAGTAAATTGGGTGGTCTTTGATGTATTGTGGCAAATCTTCGCCGGCATCCAAGCGGGCTTTCAGTTTAGCGTGAGCAATATCGCGACCAACTATGATTGTTCCGTTCAAACTCAAACGCGTTGAAACAGGATATTTCGACAATTCTTTCAGAATGTCTTTCATTGGCTGGTTCAAGTTGATTTTTACCACGTCGCCTTCGCCAGCGTTACGAAGTTCTTTTGGAATCAATTCGCCTGGATTGTCGTCCATTTTTTCAATCCATATACCTTGTTCGTTGATTTTACATTTTATATTTCTGTCGGCAGAGCAGCTTACGCCCAAACCGATTGGACAGCTTGCACCGTGGCGTGGCAAACGGATAATGCGAACGTCGTGAGCCATATATTTACCGCCGAATTGAGCACCAAGACCGATTTTGTGAGCTTCTTCCAGCACTTGTTTTTCCAACTCAACATCGCGGAACGCACGTCCG
>JAEEGL016087050.1_pt1 | contig 22806 bp, 15 predicted proteins | sample 9134231 | NCBI WGS metagenome assembly JAEEGL01 (sample SAMN16246548, study PRJNA631951) | gut metagenome | biome: gut microbiome; feature: rumen; material: fiber-attached | host: Bos | place: Iran: Karaj | collected 2018-10 | reverse complement strand
TTCGTACACCGCCTCGAGTTCCGTGTGGAAGAGGCGTATCTGGGCGTCGTGGAAACGTTCTGCCTGCACATAGGCCCAGTTTTCCAGCTGGTTCGACGGGATGTTCTCGACAAACGCTGTCACATCGTAGCTCGTGTAGGCATTGGTACCCTGCGACCCGATGGCCGACATCAGCTTGTCGTACTCGTTCGGCACGGCATAGGCGGCCGCCGCCTGGGAAACGCTGTCAATCTGGCGGTACAGGGCTTTCCGCTCGTCCTCGCCGTCCGTCGCACGGTACACCTCGAACAAACGCTCAATCTCGTCCAGCAGCGGTTTCTCTTTTTCCCAGTCGGTCGTACCAAAGGATTTCGTCCCCTTGAACATCAGATGCTCGAAATAGTGGGACAGCCCGGTGGTCGCGGCCGGGTCGTTCTTGCCGCCCGCCCGGACGGCGATGTTCGCCTGGATGCGCGGCGCGTCCTTGTAAACCGTCATATAAATCTTGAGACCGTTGTCCAGCGTGTAGATCCGGGCTTGAAAGGGATCGTCCGGCACCGATTCATAGGCAGGCTGCTGCCGGCATGCGCCCAGGCACATCAGCGCGAGGAGCGCGGAAAAGATAAAATATCTCATGCTATATCCGTTGTTTTCTGTTGGTTTTCCGAAGGTCGGAACGCAAAGATAGTCATTTTTAAACCCTTTTTTTAGGTATCTTTAACACATTATCCTACCTTTGCGACCTCAAAAAATGTGACTAAGAGAATCAAAACAAAGAGTATGACGACAAAACGAGTTTACACCTTCGGTAATGGAAAGGCCGAAGGCAATGCGCAGATGCGCGAGCTGCTGGGTGGCAAAGGTGCCAACGTGGCAGAAATGAACCTTCTCGGAATTCCGGTTCCTCCCGGATTCACCATCACGACCGAGGTCTGCAACGAATATTACAAAGTGGGGCAGGACAAGATTGTGGCGATGCTGCAGGATGACGTCGTGGCGGCTGTCCACCACGTCGAGAAACTGATGAACAGCGAGTTCGGCAGCGTGAAAAACCCGTTGCTCGTGTCGGTGCGTTCCGGCGCCCGCGCTTCCATGCCGGGCATGATGGACACCATCCTCAACCTGGGTCTGAACGACGCCGTGGCCGAGGGCATGGTCCAGAAGACCGGGAACCCGCATTTCGTATATGATTCCTACCGCCGGTTCGTCCAGATGTACGGCGACGTCGTGCTGGGCATGAAACCGGTGAACAAAGAGGATATCGACCCGTTCGAGGCTATCATCGAACAGGTGAAGGCCGTCCGCGGCATCGCGCTGGACAAGGACCTCAGCGTGGACGAACTCAAAGACCTGGTTCGCCGATTCAAGGCTGCCATCAAGGCTCAGACCGGCCAGGATTTCCCGGACGATCCGATGCAGCAGCTCTGGGGCGCCATCTGCGCCGTGTTCCGCAGCTGGATGAACGAACGCGCCATCCTGTACCGCAAGATGGAAGGCATCCCCGACGAATGGGGCACCGCCGTCTCGGTCATGGCCATGGTGTTCGGCAACATGGGCGACACTTCCGCCACCGGCGTGTGCTTCAGCCGTGACGCCGCCACCGGCGAGAACATTTTCAACGGAGAATATCTGGTCAACGCACAAGGCGAGGATGTCGTGGCCGGCATCCGCACGCCGCAGCAGATCACCATCGAAGGCAGCCGCCGCTGGGCCCGTCTGCAGGGCATCGACGAAGCGGAACGCGCCGCGAAATATCCCTCGATGGAAGAAGCCATGCCGGAGATCTTCAAGCAGCTCGACGGCATTCAGAACCGGCTCGAGCAGCACTATCACGACATGCAGGACATGGAATTCACCGTGCAGGAAGGCAAGCTCTGGTTCCTGCAGACCCGCAACGGCAAACGCACGGGTACGGCCATGGTCAAGATCGCCATGGACCTGGTGCGCGAAGGTCTGATCGACGAGAAGACCGCCCTGCTGCGCTGCGAACCCCAGAAACTGGACGAACTGCTGCACCCCATTTTCGACAAGGATGCGCTGAAACGCGCCAAGGTTATCACCCAGGGTCTGCCGGCTTCGCCGGGAGCCGCCTGCGGCCAGATTGTATTCCACGCCGATGATGCCGAAGAATGGCACAACGACGGCCATAAAGTCATCATGGTCCGTATCGAGACCTCGCCCGAGGACCTCGCCGGCATGAGCGCCGCCGAAGGCATCCTGACCGCGCGCGGAGGCATGACCTCTCACGCGGCCGTCGTGGCCCGCGGCATGGGCAAGTGCTGCGTGAGCGGCGCAGGTGCCATCAACGTGGACTACAAGAAGAAAACCGTCGAAATCGAAGGTGTGGTGTATAAAGAAGGCGACTACCTCTCGCTGAACGGCTCCACCGGCCAGGTTTACGCCGGCGAGATTCCGACCCGCGCCGCCGAGCTCTCCGGCGATTTCAAGGCGCTGATGGACCTTTGCGACAAATACACGAAACTTCAGGTCCGCACCAATGCCGACACGCCGCACGATGCACGCATCGCCCGGGCTTTCGGCGCCAAGGGTATCGGTCTGACCCGTACCGAGCACATGTTCTTCGAAGACAAGAAGATTATCGCCATGCGCGAGATGATTCTGGCCAAGGACACCGCCGGTCGCGAAAAGGCGCTGGCCAAGCTGCTGCCCTATCAGAAGGCCGACTTCAAGGGTATCCTGGAGGCAATGGACGGCTGCCCCGTCAACATCCGCCTGCTGGATCCGCCGCTGCACGAATTTGTCCCGCACGACCTGGCCGGTCAGCAGACCATGGCCGACGAAATGGGCGTCGATGTCAAGGAAATCCAGAAACGCGTCGCCTCACTGGCCGAGAACAACCCGATGCTGGGTCACCGCGGCTGCCGTCTGGGTATCACCTTCCCCGAAATCACCGCCATGCAGACCCGCGCCATCCTTTCGGCCGCCTGCGAGTTGAAGAAGGAAGGCAAGAATCCGCAACCGGAAATCATGGTGCCGCTCATCGGTATCCTGTACGAGTTCAAGCAGCAGAAAGAGATTATCGTGAAAGTCGCCGAGGAAGTGTTCCAGGAATACGGCATACGCGTGGACTTTGAAATCGGCACGATGATCGAGATTCCGCGCGCCGCCCTGACGGCCGACCGGATCGCCACCGAAGCCCAGTATTTCTCCTTCGGCACGAACGACCTCACCCAGATGACCTTCGGCTACAGCCGCGACGACATCGCATCGTTCCTGCCGGCTTACCTGGAGAAGAAGATCCTGAAAGTCGACCCGTTCCAGGTGCTCGACCAGAAGGGCGTGGGCAAGCTCATCAAGTATGCCATCGAAAAGGGACGCGAGGTGCGTCCGGAACTGCGCACGGGCATCTGCGGCGAACACGGTGGAGAACCGAGTTCCGTCAAGTTCTGCGCATCCATCGGCATGAACTACGCATCCTGCTCACCGTTCCGCGTGCCCATCGCCAGACTGGCCGCCGCGCAGGCAGCAGTGGAAGCATAACCGCACGGAGGTTTCATGGGAAGAGGGTGGGGCTGATCAGTCACCCTCTTCTCTTTCTGTACACGGCCGTCTCTTGTACGGGCCGGACGGTCGTTCACCTTATTTTTTCTTCAGTGTTATCAGCGTGATTTCCGGCATGGCGCCAATCCGGGCCGGGAAGATGGTCTCGCCCAGGCCGACATTCACATAGAGATATTGCCCCTGTTGTTCGTAGAGGCCACGGTATTGCTTGAAAAGAAGGCGGCTCGGACTCAGTCCGAACAAGGAGAACTGCGCGGAATGGGTATGGCCGGACAGCATCAGTGGGATGCCCTTCTCCCGTGCCTCCCGGTCCCAGTGGGACGGGTCGTGGCTCAACAGAATCCTGAAAAAGCCATCGGTACCGGACTGGGCCTTTGCCAAGTCGCCGGTCGACGGGAAATGACGCGAACCCGAAATGTTCTCGACACCTATCACGGCCAGGGTATCGCCGGCCCGGCTGATCAGGCGGTTCTCGTTCAGCAGCATCGTCCAGCCCAGGCTGCGTTCCGCCGCTATGAGTTCCCGGAGACCGCCCGTAGTCCGCTCTTCAGACGGCCGCCGATAGGTGCAGTAATCGTGGTTGCCGAGAATGGACAGCACGCCGTCCGGGGCGTACAGGCGGGAAAGGTCCCCCGCGATGGGTTCCAGTTCGTCCGGCGTCAGCGTGACCAGGTCGCCGGTAAAGACAATCAGGTCGGCCTGCAGTCCGTTCACCTTGTCCACCGCCCGCCGCATGGCACGGGTCCTGTGCTTGAACGACCGGGCGTGAAGGTCTGAGACCTGAACCATACGGTAGCCGTCGAAGGCCGCCGGCAGTTGGTCGAAGGATAGTGTCACTTGTTTCACCCTGAAGACATTGCGTTCCAGAAGTGACCCATAAGCGAGCAACAGGACCGGCAGCAGCAGACTCCATAGTCCGCACAGCCAGATTCTCTTGAAGGAACCGCCGGCCAGCAGGCTCCACAGACCGGCCGTCACCGTGTCGGCAATCAGCAGCGCCAGCCAGGAAACCACCAGCAGAATGGCGACAAAAACAGCTTCGTACGACATTATTTATACATTTTCAGCATGGCTTCACAGGCCAGCCGGATATCCCGGAACGTCGTTTCAAAATCTCCGGTGTACCACGGATCGGCGACATCCCGGTCGATACCCGCGAACGACATCATTTTCTTTACTTTTCCCTGCGTGTCCTCACCGATGATCCATCGCAGCATGCGCAGATTCATGGCATCCATCACGACCAGGCAATCGTATCGCACATAATCTTCGGCCGTGACCCGGCGCGCCTGGCGATGACGGTCGAACGGGATGCCATGCCGGTTCAGGCAACGTTGCGCCGGAGGATATACCGGGTTGCCGATCTCCTCGTCCGACACGGCGGCCGATGCCACCTCAAAGGCATCCGCCAGACCGGCGGCGGCAGCCATGTCCTTGAAAATCGCCTCGGCCATCGGCGAACGGCAGATATTGCCGTGGCAGAGAAAAAGTATCTTTTTCATGACGCGAAAATAATAAACCTGTGTTTCCGAATATGAATTCTGCATCGGAATTATCTTTTCGCTATCTTTGAATGCCGTCCGGACATGGTCTGCCGGACGGTTTTTCACATAACACCGCTTATGAATCCGGCACTCGTCATCTCCATCATCTGCTGTTATTTCCTCGGCCTTCTGGTCATCTCATACCTCACGACGCGGCATGTCGACAATGCTTCGTTCTATCACGGAAACCGCCGCTCGCCGTGGTACATTATCTCCATCGCCATGATCGGCACGTCCATTTCCGGCGTGACTTTCATTTCGGTGCCCGGATGGGTGCTCACCGACCAGTTTTCCTACATCCAGATGGTGATGGGTTTCGTTTTCGGATACATCATCGTCGCCAAGGTGCTGCTGCCAGTCTATTACAAAATGAACCTCACCACCATCTATACCTACCTGCAGAGCCGGTTCGGCCGGGCCTCCTACAAGACAGGGTCCATTTTCTTTCTCATCTCCAGGACGTTAGGATCGGCTTTCAGGCTTTATGTGGTGGCGGTCGTACTGCAGAAAACCCTGTTCGATGCCTGGCACGTCCCCTTCTCCGTAACGGTGCTGGTGACAATTTTCCTCATCTTCATCTACACCCGCAAAGGCGGCGTCAAGACCATCATCTGGACCGATACCATCCAGACGGTCGTGCTGATTTCGACGGTGGTGCTGTGCATTGCAAAGATTGCACACGAGATGAATTTCTCTTTCGCCGGTATGTGCACCGCCATAGAACAGAGCCACATGGCCCGCATCTTCTATTTCGACGAACCGACCAGCAAGCTGTTCTTCTGGAAGCAGTTCCTGGCCGGCGTCTTCACGGTCATCACCATGACCGGCCTGGACCAGGACCAGATGCAGAAGAATCTCAGCTGCAAAAGTCTGAAAGAGGCTCAGAAAAACATGTACTGGTACGGTTGTTCCTATCTGCCCATCAACATTATCTTTCTGGCGCTCGGGGTACTGCTGGTGCTGTATGCCCGGCAGCACGGCGTCGAGATACCGGCCAACGGGGACGACTTGTTCCCGATGATGGCCACGGGACGGGATGCAGCCACCGGCGCGCTGTTCTTCGGGCCGTTCATCGGCATCCTGTTCATCCTGGGCATCGTCTCTGCGGCCTATTCCAGCGCAGACTCCGCCCTGACGGCCCTCACCACCTCGCTCACCATCGACATTCTCGAAGTCCGGCAGGACGACCCGCTGCTGCAGCGCAAACGGACGCTGGTCCACATCGGCATCGCCATCCTTCTGGGTCTGGTCATCCTGCTGTTCAGGGCCATCAACAACGAAAGCGTCATCAAATCCATCTACACGGTAGCCGGCTACACTTACGGCCCGCTGCTCGGTCTGTTCGCCTTCGGGCTTTGCACCAAGTGGCAGGTGAAAGACCGGTGTGTACCCTGGATTGCCGTGCTTTCGCCCATTCTGTGCTATATCCTCAGCCGGTATTCGGCCGCATGGTTCGGGGGCTATAAGATCGGATTTGAGATCCTCATCATCAACGGCCTGTTCACCTTTATCGGGCTGTGGCTCTGCCGGAAGAAAGCCATGCCTGAGATTCCGGCCGCCGACGCCGTGGCTTAAACCGGCACAGTTTCTGTTTCCCCCCCCCACGAAAGCGGCCGGATACAGACCGTCCTGCGTTGCTGTGGATTTCGCCGAAGAAAATAGGCGGCCCGCCGTGCATTTTCGCAAATTACTTGTAATTTTGTTGTTTTACAAAAGCCGGAATGAACCTTGTGAAACACATACCGAATACCATCACCCTCGCCAGCCTTTGCCTGGGTGCGGCTGCCGTAACCTGCATCTTTGCCGGAGAAACGGGAACGGCCGTGTACTGCGTGCTGGCGGCCGCCGTATGTGACTTCTGCGACGGGTTCGCCGCACGGCTTCTCCATGCCGCGTCTCCCATAGGAAAAGAACTTGATTCTCTGGCCGATATGGTCAGTTTCGGGCTTGTACCGGCCCTGATGATGTTCCGGATGCTCCAGCAGGCCTGGAGCGGCTGCGGACTGATTTCAGGCGACCCGTCCGCCATCGGTGCCACAGGATGGTGGCTTTCCCTGCCGGCGGTGCTGATTGCCGCCGCCTCGGCCCTGCGGCTCGCCAAATTCAACATCGACACCCGGCAGGCCACCTCATTCATCGGACTGCCGACACCGGCGGCCACCCTGCTGGTATGCGCCCTTTTCATGACAAAAACGGACAGCCGGGTCCTGTGGGCCGGCCTCCTGGATTCCCCCTGTTTCCTGCTGATTTGCACAGCCGTCATCGCATGGCTGCTGGTATCGCCGATACCGATGTTTTCCCTCAAACTCAAGTCGTTCAGAATCAAAGACAATTTGTGGATATATACGTTCTTGCTGATTTCGGCCGGGCTGCTCGTATGGGCAGGCATTCCCGGATTTGCCGCCGTCATCGTCCTGTATATCGCACTTTCATGCCTGCAGGCCGTCTCGGCGATATAAACATCCGGCAGACATTGTCTTTTGCATTTAACGGGGGAACTCAGAATGAACTTCTTGGCACATGCATATCTCTCAGGTGAAGACCGACTCGTCCGAATCGGGAACTTCATGGGCGATTTCGTGAAAGGAAGCAACTACCTGCAATACCCTGAAGCAGTGCAGAAAGGCATCCTGATGCACCGCAGCATCGATGCCTTCACCGACCGCCATCCGCTGGTGTTGTCGGGCAAGACCCGTTTCGATGCCAAATACCACCGCTATTCCAGCGTTTTGATGGACCTGCTGTACGACCATTTCCTGGCCAAGGACTGGTACAACTTCCACAGCATGCCGTTGCACGACTATGTCAACGAAATCCACAACGACCTGCTCAACCATTTCGAGCTCTACCCCGAACGGCTCAAGAGTTCCCTGCCGACCTTCATGAAACACCGCTGGATAGAGCGGTATGTCGGCCTGGAAGGGCTCCGGGACGTCTGCGAAGTGATGTCACAGACCACGTCCCTGCCGGCCGAAACCGACTTTGCAATGGAGGTCATCGTGCAGAACTACGAAACGTTCCGCAACGAGTTCTACGAATTTTTCTCCCAGATTATCTTCTACATCGAAGACACCTATATGGTGTCGATCCGCTCGCAGAACAACTAGGCGCTATTTCTTCCACCCGATGTGCAACGGGCTCATCTGCGCAGCGGTATGGTTCCTGACATAGTCGAGCCATGATTCCCGGCCGGAGAAGCCGGAGGCACCGGAGACCCCGCCGAAATAGCAGACCAGCGCATCGCCGTCCTCATCCGGACACGGCGTCAGGATCAGCTGGCGGCCGTCGGAGGCGACAATGTCCAGATCGGGCAGCAGCCAGCGTTTGGAGAGATCCAGCTGCGGCACGCCGTTTCTTCTGTGATAATACCTGGTGATTCTTTCCTGCGGAGGCAGGATGACGGCGGCGGCCGAAAAAACCTGCGCCGATGGAGCGGTCCCAAAGGCGGCGACATAAGCATCCGCCTTTTCCTGTGCATATTCACAGGTGTTGTCGCGGAGCAGGCCGAATCCGACAGTCAACTTGTCCAGCCCTTCGCCGGTGAACATATGTTCAATCCGGGCCATCCGGGCACCGGCGTCCAGCGTGACAATCCATTCCGATGCAGCATTCAGGCTGTCCGCCACCGTGAATGGCGTACAAATCAGCCGGAACGAAAGTCTGACCGGGCCCTGCTCCAGAACTTCGTACGAGGTGAATCCGCCGGAATTCCAAAGCTTGCCGTAGGCATACGGTGCCGCATCATACACAGCCGCCGCCAGATCCGTCTGGTCCAGCGTCACCCGGGCGCCATCCGTCCGAAACGCCACCAGGTCATTGCCCCATGTCAGACTGCCGTCTTCCGCACGTTGCACCGTGCCGACACGCGGCTTGAAATTCCCGGGCCGTCCCTTGTGGATCCAGAAATGCCTTACACCCCGCTTCCGCACGGAAACCGCCACAAGCAAATCAGAGCTGTCCGGCGTCATCTGATAAGGCTGACGCCGCCATAGCAGGTCGCGCACCACGACGTTTTCACCGGGCGCAGCGTCCAGTGTCAGACGAATGTAGCCGTTGTTCAGCGCTATGACCTCTTCCCGGGCAAACTCGAGGTCGTTGGTCACCGTAATGTGAACAGCCTGCCATCCGCAGGATGAAAGCATCCATACGGAAAGCAGGCTGAACAACAGCGGAAGAAAATGTTTCATTACTTGGGCTGCTTGCCGATATAAGCCAGGATGCCGCCGTCCACATACAGGATGTGTCCGTTCACGGCGTCGGAAGCATGCGATGCCAGGAACACGGCGGGACCGCCCAGTTCTTCGGGTTCGAGCCAGCGGCCGGCCGGCGTCTTGGCACAGATGAACGAATCGAACGGATGGCGGCTGCCGTCCGCCTGACGTTCACGCAGGGGTGCGGTCTGCGGCGTGGCAATGTAGCCCGGGCCGATGCCGTTGCACTGGATGTTGTATTCGCCGTACTCCGAGCAAATGTTGCGGGTCAGCATCTTCAGACCGCCCTTGGCAGCGGCATAGGCGCTCACCGTCTCACGGCCGAGTTCGCTCATCATCGAGCAGATGTTGATGATCTTGCCCTCGCGGCGCTCCATCATTTCGGGAATGACGGCACTCGAAACAATGAACGGACCCACCAGGTCGATGTCGATGACCTGCTGGAACTCCTGGCGTTTCATCTCATGCATCGGAATGCGTTTGATGATACCCGCGTTGTTCACCAGAATATCAATCTGACCGACTTCCTTGTGGATGGTTTCCACCAGCGCCTTGACCTGGTCTTCCTTGGTCACGTCACAGATGTAGCCGTGCACGTTGTCGATGCCGGCTTCCTTGTAGGCCGCCAGACCCCGGTTGACGAGATCCTGGTTGATGTCATTGAATATGATATGGCTGATGCCGGCTGCGGCAAACGCTTTGGCGATATTGAAACCGATGCCGTACGATGCGCCCGTGATCCAGGCATTCTTGCCTTCGAGCGAAAAAGCTTTTAAACTGTCCATGTTGTTGATTTATTTTAAGTCCGTAATTTTCGAAAAGTCCTGGTCGCCGTAATCCTGGTTCTCACCGCCCATGCCCCAGATGAACGTATAGTTGCTCGTGGCGGCGGCGGAATGGATCGACCACTCGGGCGAGAGCACGCCCTGGTCACCCTTCATCCAGATATGGCGGGTTTCTTCCACTTCGCCCATGAAATGGCAGACCGCCTGGTCTTCGGGTACCTCAAAGTAGAAATACGCCTCCATGCGGCGGCTGTGGACATGGGCCGGCATCGTGTTCCAGACAGAACCCGGTTCCAGTTCCGTCATACCCATCTGCAGCTGGCAGGTGGGAATCACCTGGTTGACAAGCATGCGGTTGATGGTGCGGGCGTTGCTGCCTTCGAGCGAGCCGAGATGCATCTTGTCGGCATCGGCCTTCGTGACCTTGCGGTCGGGATAGGTGCAGTGGGCCGTCGTGGAATTGAAATAGAACTTGGCGGGACGCTTCGGATCCTTGCTCTCGAAGATGACATCCTTGTCGCCGCGTCCCAGATACAATGCTTCCTTGTAATCCAGGTCGTACGTAGCATCGCCGTGACGAACGACACCTGCGCCGCCGACGTTGAAGATACCGAGTTCCCGGCGGGTGAGGAAACAGGGCGCCTTGAGCGGATCGATGGCTTCGAGTTTCACCGGGCCGGCCACCGGCATGGCACCGCCGACCACCATTCTGTCGTACATGGAATACACCATGTAAACATCATCGGGCGAGAAAAGTTTCTCGATCAGGAAATCCCGGCGCAACCGTTTGGTATCATAGCTTTTGGCATCTTCGGGATGAGATGCGTAGCGAATTTCGTAATGGGTCATTGCTGTATGGATTAAAAGTTAATCTAAAGTGGTTTGAATGGCGAAGATAACGTTTTTCATTCAAACGGCCAACGTTTTTTTCATCTTGGCTGCGGCTTGACGACCTCCCCGGTCACTCTCCGGCAGGAGCCAAATATCCCCGCTGCAGATATTGACTTTCTTCAGAAAAATTACGTTCTTTGCCGTCTATATCATCATTCATGGACTGGACCTTTCGAAAAACAAACACCCTGGCGGGATGCCTGACAGGATGTGCCGCATTCATAGTGTATTTCATGACGATGGAACCCACCGTCAGTTTCTGGGATTGCGGAGAATTCATCTCCACCGCCTTCAAACTCGAGGTGGGACATCCGCCGGGAGCACCGTTCTTCATGCTGCTCGGCCGCATCTTCACCCTTTTCGCGGGTGGTGACACATCCGCCGTCGCTGCGACGGTCAACACGCTCTCCGCCCTCTGCAGCGGCGTGACCATCATGTTCCTGTTCTGGACCATCACGCATCTGGCCCGCAAGATGGTGCAGAATGCAGACAGCACGGCCGGCCGGTGCGCCGTCATAGGCGCCGGGCTGCTCGGTTCGCTGGCCTACACGTTCTCCGACACTTTCTGGTTCTCGGCCGTTGAGGCGGAAGTCTACGGCTGTTCCTCCCTGTTTACAGCCATTGTCTTCTGGGCCATCCTGCGATGGGAGGACGAAGCCGACACGCCGCATGCCGACCGCTGGCTGATTCTGATCGCCTACCTGATGGGCATTTCCATCGGCGTGCATCTGCTGAACCTGCTGGCCATTCCCGCCATTGTGCTGGTCTATTATTTCAGGAAGTTCCAGCCGTCGGTCAAAGGTGCGGCAGCCGCTCTCGCCGTTTCTGCCGCCATCCTCGCCACCATTCTGTATGTCATCATTCCCGGAGTCGTTTCGGCCGCCGCCGCCATTGAACTGATGTTTGTCCAGGGAATGCACCTGCCGCTTTATTCTGGCGTAGCCGTTTATGCCGTCATCCTGATCGGCGCCCTGTGCTTCGGACTGATTTACACGCTGCGCAAAGGCAAAGTGCTGGCTAACACGATACTGCTGGCCGTCACCGTCATCCTGATCGGCTACAGTTCCTATGCAGTCACCGTCATCCGGTCGAACGCCCAGCCGCCGATGGACCAGAACAATCCGGAGAACCTGTTCTCGCTGCAATACTATCTCAACCGCGAACAGTACGGCGACCGGCCGCTGCTGTCGGGCCCGTATTTCAACGCGCCGCCGCTGGATATCAAGGAAGGCAAGCGGCAATATGCGCTCGAAGACGGAGCCTACACGGTCATCGGAGAGAAACTCAGCTACGAATACGACAAGCGGTTCACGACGCTGTTCCCGCGCATGTACAGCCGCGACAGCCGCCACGTTGCGCAATACAAGCAATGGGGCAACATCAAGGGTCGGCCGGTCAAGGTGACGCAGGGCGGCAAGCAGGAAACCGTCTATTGTCCGACATTCGGAGAGAATCTCCGGTTCTTTTTCTCGTATCAGCTAGGACACATGTATTTCCGCTATTTCATGTGGAATTTCGCCGGCCGGCAGAACGACCATCAGGCCGACGGCGGTCCGCTGAACGGCAACTGGATCAGCGGTATCCGGCCGCTCGACGAAGCCCGGCTGGGGCCGCAGGAACTGCCCAGACTGCTCGAGAACAAGGGCCGCAACACCTATTTCCTGCTGCCGCTGCTGTTCGGCCTTATCGGTCTCTGGTATCAGTACAAACGGCGGCAACACGATTTCTGGGTGGTCTTCACGCTCTTCTTCCTCACCGGTATTGCCATTGTCATCTACCTGAACCAGACACCATTACAACCGCGTGAACGGGATTATGCCTATGCCGGTTCGTTCTATGCGTTCACCATCTGGATCGGACTCGGACTGATTGCCGTGCTCCGGGCTCTGCCCGAAAAATTAGCCGACTGGAAGACAACCGTGCTCTGCAGCGTGGTCTGCCTGCTGCTCGTACCGGGACTCATGGCCAGCCAGAACTGGGACGACCACGACCGCTCCGGCCGCTACATCGTCCGGGATGTCGGTGCCAATTATCTCAACACCTGCGAGAAAGACGCCATCCTCTTTACCAACGGCGACAACGACACCTTCCCGCTCTGGTATGCCCAGGAGGTCGAAGGCATCCGCACCGATGTGCGGGTGGTCAACCTGAGCTATCTGGCCGCCGACTGGTACATCGACCAGATGCAGCGCCAGTCCTATGAGTCCGCACCGCTGCCGCTGGGTATGACGCACAGTCAGTATAAAACCGGCACGCGCGACGCGGCCTATATCATCGACCGCTTCGCCGGCGACACCGTCAGTCTGAAAGACGCCATGGATTTCATGCTGAGCGACAGCAAACAATCCAAGACCATCCCCGGCGTCAAGGACGAGGTCGTCCACATCCCGGCCAAGAACGTGTTCATCCCGGTAGACCGGCAGAAAGTCATCGACAAGGGCATCGTACAGGCACGTGACAGCGCCGCCATACTCCCCCGTCTGGAATGGGCGCTGCGCGGCGAATCGTCCTATGGCAACGAGCGCATCTTCAAGAACGCCATCGCCATGCTGGGCATCCTGGCCAACAACGACTGGGAACGGCCCGTTTATTTCACCATCACGACCGGCCGCAGCCAGTTCCAGAACCTGACGCCTTTCCTCCGGCTGGACGGGCTGGACTACCAGGTCGTGCCGGTCAGGGCCCCGTTGCGCGAAGACACCCAGTTGGGCAGCATCGACACCGATGTGCTGTACGACCGCCTGATGAGTTTCAAGTGGGGCAACGTAAACGACCCGAGGGTCTATATCGAAGAGAACACCTGGAACATGCTGGTGCACTACCGCTCCATCTACGCGCGGCTGGCCGAGGCACTGGTGAACGAAGGGAAGAACGACAAGGCCGTGGAGGTGCTCGATTACTGCCTGGAGCAGATTCCGGCTGAAATCATGCCCATCGACGCCTACAACCTCTCGGTCATCGAGCAGTATTACAGGGCCGGCGCGAGCGAAAAAGCCAACGAATACAGCCTGACGGCGTTCCTCGATGCCGTCGAGATGTACAACTATCTGGACAGTTTCCCGAAGAAATACGCAACCGCCATCGACCAGAAACTGCGCGAGAACTCTTACACCATATACCAGTTGCGGGACCTGGCCGCACAATACGGCCAGACCGAGCTCGAAAAGACCTATCAACGTTTTACCCAAGGACAATAAATTTCAGTATCATGGCATACTTGTTTACATCCGAATCCGTTTCCGAAGGCCATCCGGACAAAGTGGCCGACCAGATATCCGACGCCATTCTGGACGAATTCCTGGCGTTCGACCCCGATTCCAAAGTCGCCTGCGAAACCCTGGTCACGACCGGACAGGTAGTACTGGCCGGCGAGGTGAAATCGAAAGCCTATGTCGATTTGCAGGAGGTGGCGCGGAACGTCATCCGGAATATCGGCTACACAAAAGGGGAATACATGTTCGAAAGCAATTCCTGTGGCATCTTTTCCGCCATCCACGAACAGTCGGACGACATCAACCGCGGCGTGGACGGCCAGGCGCAGGAAGACCCGATGAACCAGGGCGCCGGCGACCAGGGCATGGTGTTCGGATACGCCTGCAACGAGACCGAGGATTTCATGCCCCTCGCCATTTATCTGGCACACCGCATCCTGCAGGAGCTCTCCGCCATCCGGCGCGAAGGCCGGCAAATGACCTATCTGCGGCCGGACGCCAAGTCGCAGGTCACTGTCGAATACGACGACAACGGCAAACCACTGCGCATCGACACCATCGTCCTCTCTACGCAACACGACGATTTTATCACGGCCGGAGAAGGACTCACGCAGGAGCAGGCCGACCAGGCCATGTGCGACCGGATCCGCGAGGATGTCATGCACATCCTGATGCCGCGCGTTCTTGACTGTCTCAGCGCAGCCAACCGCAAACTCTTCGAGAAAGGAGTCCACGACGACAAAACCAACCCCAAAGGCTACAAACTCCATGTGAATCCCACCGGCAAGTTTGTCATCGGCGGTCCGCACGGCGACACCGGTCTGACCGGACGCAAAATCATCGTCGATACATACGGCGGCAAAGGGGCCCACGGCGGCGGCGCATTTTCGGGCAAGGACCCGTCGAAAGTGGATCGTTCGGCCGCTTATGCGGCGCGTCACATCGCCAAGAATCTGGTCGCCGCAGGCGTGGCCGACGAGGTGCTTGTGCAGGTTTCGTATGCCATCGGCATCGCAGAGCCTGTCAGCATTTATATCGACACCTGCGGCACTTCGCACGTCCGGTGCACCGACGGCGAAATCGCCCGGAAGGTGGGGAAGATCTTCGACCTGCGGCCCAAAGCCATCGAAGAACGGCTGCACCTCAGGCTGCCCATCTATTCGGAAACGGCATCGTACGGCCACATGGGCCGCAAGCCGGTGAAACTCACCAAGAAGTTCTCCTCACGCTACGAAGGAGACAAAGAAATCGAAGTGGAACTTTTCACCTGGGAGAAACTGGATTACGTCGATACGCTCAGGAAAGCTTTTGCGCTGTCGTAGCGACAACAAAAATACGCCGGATGTAGCTGTGTCACATCCGGCGTAAAAAAGGTGACAGAAAAAATCTCACCCCATGAAGAAGTCTATCGCAGAATAGACCGATTGAAACCTTTGCGCAGATCCTTGACAACATCATCGGGATCGTAGCGCAGCCCGTTGTCTATCCGGACCCATTTCCCGTTCTTGAAGACATAGACGAGAAATCCTCCACCACTTTTCGGCCTTACATTGACAGAGATGATCCGGTCTTCGTTCTCTATGGCCTGCGCTGCCAGAGAACCCTCTGAATCACTCATGCCGCTGAATATTTGCCCGCTTTTCCACATTTCATTTTGATACGCAGCGGCGACACGGTTGATTATATGTCCACCCCAAGCAAGATAAAAGCAAGCATTGTTCATATCCAGTTTGAGATATTCTTCAAACGGGAGATCCGGCTGTGTGGCCCACAGCGTACTGTCAATTGTGTAAACAGGTATGCCGTAGGCTTTTATCAGATCCGGTCGATTTACATCAATTTCATAATTATAAGGATAGCTCCCGTCTTTTATGATATTCTTTCTCGTATACGAGCGAATATGTTGGGCAATTATGCTGTCCTTGCCTGCGTGAAGGACTTTTTGCCAGTCTTCCTGCGACGTAAGCACTTCTGCGCGGGTGGAATTCGTTGGGTTCAAGTCCATGGTGCAACTATATGCCCCCATGCAGGCCAATCCAAGTACAAAAAGAATCTTTTTCATGGTATATATTATTAAGTTATTGTATATCAATATACATAACAGTTTTGAACGTCTATGAACCTGTTCATAAACTGTTCGCAAGAATAACTTGACTCACTCGTGATGACAATGTCATTTTCAAGTTGCGGATCGATCATTTCGAAATCGACAGAATATGTCACATTTTGCCCACTGCCATGCTGATGAAGCATGATGCGCGGCAGTGCCCAAACGTGTCCGTCAGCTGTTGTATCCTGCTGAGACCATTCTGTAAAGACATATCCCTGGTTATTCGACATTATGGCAGCGATGGACAGAACATCCTGTGCGGCATTTTCCGTTTGCGGAAGAGAACGTGATTGGAATGCCCAGGTGGAAGGGCCCCACCACTCGTCGAAATCGGTGTTTCTTATCGAACCGCACTGCCATATGCTGAATTCCTGGTTATGCAACTGCGCCTGTATTCGATAATAACACGCAGGATTGTTATAATAGTCATCCGCATATTCAACCGCCCAGCCACCCAAAGTACCCGAGGCGGTGAGAAAAGCGCAAGAATTAGCATACGTATATGTGGCATCAGGCACCGGAGCATAACAACTCTTACCCATCCACTCGTTATAGACGATGTTGTCGTTTTCTATGATCTCGTCAATAGCCATCATCTCCACCTGGTTCAACTGGGTCTGAGCCACCTTGTGCGGTTGTGAGGCGCGATGATTAGCCACCAAAGTCAAGACAAACACAATCAGAAGAAGAAATATTATTCCCAAAAGTCTATCTTTTCTCATAATTAAAATTTAAAAATTGAGTTTAAATGCTATTGCTTTTAATGTGACGGGTGTATCCTTTCACCGCCGGATTGTGAAATGAAAGAAAAAATATTTACCTGAAGATGTGGAGCTTTTAACCGGTTAAAAAAAACGTACGTAAATTTTCGCTGCCGGGCGAGACAAATCCCTCTCTTCCGGAGGGACTCAGTACCAATAATGTCACAAATATATGATAAAAAAAATAAACTGCAAAAAAAAAAATCAAACGTTTATGCTGCAAGAGAGGCCAAAGTGAAACCTTCTTCTAAAAGGAATGCGGCTGGCAAGTACGTGTCAGCCGCACTTCAGTAGTCTGTAGGGGATTCGAACCCCTATGGCAAGAATGAAAATCTTGAATCCTAACCCTTAGATGAACAGACCGTAGCGCTGTAAAAACGCGGGGCAAAGGTAGTTATTCTTTTTTGAAAACAAATAGGCCGGTAAAAAATTTCGGGAAACGCGTCATATTTTTCGGATTCGCTGTAAATTTGGAGATTGTTAACCGGCAAACGCCCAAATTCCATCCCTATGGCAACCGAAAAGAAATCGCATACGCCGAAAAAGAAACGCACGACACGGCGTGAACTCGCTGACATCGTTTCCGACATCTTCAGACAGTCCCCCGACACCGTCTTCAACTACCGGCAGCTTTCCAAACGCGCCGGCGTCAAAGACACGCCAACCCGGGAAATGCTGGCCGACATCGTCCGGCAGATGCTGGAGGACGACCTGCTGCTCGAAGCGCCCAAGGGACGTTTCAGACTCAAGCACACCGCATCGCAAAGCGTCATCACCGGCAAGGTGGACATCACGTCGTACGGCAACGGCTACATCATTTCCGACGATACCGAAGACGATGTCTATGTGTCGCAGAAGAACCTGCGGCAGGCCCTGCACGGCGACACCGTGCGTGTCCAGCTGTATGCACGCAAGAAAGGTGCACGGGCGGAAGGCCAGGTCATCGAGATCGTCAAGCGTGCCCGGGAGAACTTCGTGGGCACCATCGTCACGTCGGAAGCCTTCGCGTTCATGATTCCCGATACGCGGACCATGCATTACGATTTCTTCATCCCCAACGACAAACTCAACGGTGCCAAAGACGGACAGAAAGTGGTCGCCCGCATCGTCGAATGGTCGCACCGGGCCAAGAATCCGGTGGCGGAAGTCGTCCAGGTACTGGGCTATCCGGGAGAGAATGAAACCGAAATGCACGCCATCCTTGCCGAATACAACCTGCCCCACAAGTTTCCAGACAATGTGGAGCAGGAAGCGGAGCGGCTTGATGACGGCATTACGCCGGCGGAAATCGCCCGCCGCCGAGACTTCCGGGGCGTGCCCACTTTCACCATCGACCCGACCGATGCCAAGGATTTCGACGATGCCTTGTCCATCCGGCCGGTTGCCGACGGATTGTGGGAAGTCGGCATCCATATCGCCGATGTCACGTTCTACATCAAGAAAGGTTCCCGGCTCGACGAGGAAGCCATCCGGCGGGGCACTTCCGTCTATCTGGTCGACCGCGTCGTACCGATGCTGCCCGAACGGCTGTCGAACGGTATCTGCTCGCTGCGGCCCGACGAAGACAAACTCTGCTTCTCCGCCGTCTTCGAGATGGACAATGCGGCCCAGATCGTAAAACAGTGGTTCGGACGGACCGTCATCCGGTCGGGACACCGTTTCGACTACGAAGAGGCGCAGCGGGTGATTGATACCGGCGAGGGCCCCTTCGCAACCGAAATCCAGAAACTGAACGAATTGGCGCAGATCATCCGGAAGGAACGATTCCAGCACGGATCCATCAATTTCGAACGGCCGGAACCTAAGTTCATCCTGGATGAGAATGGCAAACCGACCGGCGTGTATTACAAGGAATACATGCCTTCGAACGAGTTGATAGAGGAATTCATGCTGACGGCCAACAAACAGGTGGCCTCGTTCTGCGCGGGTCTCCTCAAAGTGGAAAGCCCCGAGCGCATCGGCAAGGGCAAGGCGGCCGTGTACCGTGTGCACGATGCCCCGAACCTGGAGAAGCTGCAGCAATTCTCGACATTCATCTCGAAATTCGGCTATCATCTGCCCGTCGGCACCAAAAAGAACGTGATGTCTGCCCTCAACCGGGTCGTCAGGGAATCCCAGGGCACGGCCACGGAGAACCTGGTCGGCACGCTGGCGCTCCGCTGCATGGCCAAGGCGGTCTATTCCACGGAGAACATCGGACACTACGGATTGGGGTTCAAGTATTACACGCACTTCACATCGCCTATCCGCCGCTATCCCGATATGATGGTGCACCGCCTGCTGCAGTATTATCTGGACGGACAGGGCGAACGCCCGGACGTCGAGAAACTCTCCGAACTGTGCGACCAATGTTCGGACTGCGAGAAACGGGCGGCCGACGCCGAACGCTCCTCCATCAAATACAAGCAGGTCGAGTTCTTGAGCGACAAGATCGGCCAGCAGTTCAACGGAACCATTTCCGGCGTCACCGAATGGGGCATCTATGTGGAACTGGACGACAACAAATGCGAAGGCATGATCCACATCCGTGACCTGACGGACGACATTTACTATTTCGACGAAGAAAACTACCGCATGGCCGGCAAATACACCGGACGGCAGTTCCAGTTGGGAGACCGCATCAAGATCGAGGTGTGGAAGGCCAATCTGCTCAAGAAACAGCTGGACTTCCATCTGGCCGATGAAGCACCGGCCGAAAGGCCGCTCGGCACCGGTCCGGAAGAAACGGAATTTTATGTGGCCAGACCGCTGGGACCGGTCAACGGCGGACGATCAGGTAATGTTTCCGGACGCTCAGGGAACACCGGCGGACGTACCGGAAAAACCAACGGACGCACAGGAAAAACTTCCGGACGTGCAGACCGCAGCAACGGGAACGGACAGAAACCGTCCCGTCAGAAACGGAAAAGATAGAACAGGCTATTGGACGGAGGTCTGCCCCGTCATGTACATTTCGTACCGGGCCATCACCGACCGGACATAGGAGAATGCCTCGCTGCCGCGGCAATAGCCGTTGCGTACTTCGGGGCGTGTATAGACCTCCGGCAACGACTTGCTGAGGAGGCAGGAGTCCACATTGTTGTCCCACACCGTGGTTTCCTTCCCCGCACTTTCAGCCAGGCGCACGGCATCGAATACATGTCCGGGTCCCACATTGTACGAAGCCAGAATGAACTTGATGCGTTCCTTCTCGTCGGGTGTCACGCGGGTCATCAACCGGTCCAGATAGGCCAGATAGCGCACGCCGGCGGCAATCTGTTCCTCGGCGCTGGACGTGGTGTCGATACCGAAGCGGGCGCCGGTGTCCGGCATCAGCTGCATCAGCCCGAACGCGCCCTGCGGCGAACGCGCCTCCGGATTGAACCGCGACTCCTGATACATGACGGACGCCAGCAACTGCCAGTCCCAGCCGATCTCATCGCTGTACTTCTTCAGCAGGTGGTCATACGCCGAAATGGTGATGGCAGGGCGCAGCTCTGGCAGCGGTTCCTCCGGCTCGCACGGCGGGAGCCGCTTCGTCAGGCTGTCCGCGACAGCCTGCAGCGCCATCCCGTCAGCTGCCTCATGTTCCCGCACCGGCACGACGGCCAGAAGGGCCACCGCCAGGACGAGAAACAAGGGTTTCAAGAAATTACTCAGTTTTTGCATATTCTTCAGAATTATCGCATGCCGTCAATCATAAAAAGCCCACGAAAGGCCGACTTTGATTCTGGCCTCGTTCAGCGGATACCGATAGACGGTGAAATACTTCTTGTCTATCGTCCCGTTGAGCAGCGAGGTCAATGACTCTCCTGTCACAGAGATATGCATGCGTTTAAGTTTGAAATCTACAAAAGCATTTACAAACGGATAATTGCCCACCTTGCTTTCGTGCTGCAGGTAGAACACCCCGGTCGCCGGCATGTAGGCATAGGCATAGTACGGCGTAAAATACCGCACGTCGTATCCCAGCTGCATATGCAGGACGCCCGGTACCAGCCAGGTATCGAAATAGGTCGACTGAAGGCCGGTGAAAAGCGGCAGCGGCAGGATGTCCTCCTCGGAGCTGTACTGCCCGTACAGATTGAACAGGAAGAGGAATTTGCCGACCCGTACGTGCTTCTCCACCGTGCCGGCCGCCGTGACAATGGCCGTAGAGGTCTGTGCGGGACACGCCGTCTCGTCGAAATACACCAGTTTGTTGAGTTGCGAGGTATGGAAACCGGCCTTGAGCCCGCGGTGCGGGTTCTCGAATTCTGCCCGCAGACGGATGTGCTGGGCATCGTCGAAATGGTTGTCCCAGATAAAATGGTTCGACGAATAGGTTTCCATGAGGTAACCCGGTTTCTCATTGGTCAGGGTGGCGCCGAGCGACAGCACATTCCGGCCGTGCGGCGTATACGTGTAGAACCGGATGTCGCCGTCAATCTCCAGGGAACCTGCCTCGTAGCCCGTGAAGAACAGTTTTGCGCCGATGTCCCAGTTCAGTTTGTGACCCGTATGATTGAAGAAGCGTCCGGTTACTGCCGTGTTGACATGGCTGAAACTCCGCCGTCTGTGGACCGTCGTGTCCATCCCGGTGAACACCGAATCCGGCTGGATGTCGTATTCGTACCGGTCGATCCTGCTCAGAAGACCGGCGCTGAATCCCGCCGTCAGACGCGCCCGATGCTTCTCCTGCAGCATCAGTTCCAGGGTGTTCTGCAACCGGCCGTATTTCAAACGGTCTGCCGTCACTTCCGCAAGATACGGACCGGGATACAGACTCGGCTGGTCCTGCAGTTTATCATCGAATTTCCGGCGGCCGGACATGTAAGTCATCGTATGCACGACATTGAACCGGGAGATGTTTTTATTGTATATGGAATCAAAATCCATTTCTATCATACTCTCGACCATGCGCAGTGAATCGGCCGTGCTCAGCGTATCGCTGATGGTCGCGATGAGCGAATCGGACGGGTAGGAGAAAATGGTGTCCACCCTGACCAGATGTTTGTTGGTGAACGCATACGACTGCGCCACAAACAAGTCGGTCTCGTTCAACACGGTCTGACCGGAGTTGGAATATGTGTCGTACACATCGGTCCGGCGCTGGGTGGTGTAAAAGTTCTCCAAGTCGGTCAGACCGCCGTTCTCCTTCATCTTGATTTTGTTGAGGCCGATGCTGCCGTACAACTGATAGCGCGATCCGCGGTAGCTCCCGAACACCGAAAATGCATTGTCACCGGTCGCCTGGTGCGCATACTGGCCGTCTGCCGCGTTCGAATCGAACAGCAATCCGAGATTCACCCGTTCGTTGACATTCTGCGTATGGGTGATGTGCATCCGGACCTCCTCCTTGCCGCTGCCGCCGGCCAGGGAGTACTGCAGCAACGTATAGGGTTTCTTGGTGCTGAAATGGTCGATTTCCTCCGGATTGTGCATATACAGCCGCAGATGGTCGGTGACCATGAAACCGGAAGGAGCCTCCCGCATATAATACACCGGCGCATAATACGACAGACCCAGGTTGCCCAGATAAGCGCCCACCTTGTAGCGGTGCAGCACCACGTTGCTCACGTCGTGGAAACGGTTCAGCGAGGTGTCGATATCGACGCGGTGCACGTAGTAGCGATGGTTAAGCATCGGCCGGAACGCGAAAATCAACGCATCGATGGAATCAAGCGGCATATTGTAGGATGCCGCCAAACGACGCAGGGAATCCAACGGGGAAGGCAGGGGGTCGGAAAACGCCAGGCTGTCGGCAGGCGTCTCATCAGATATTTCGTCAAAATCGGCAGAAAACAGGCTGTCCGGAGTGGAAACAGCCGCA
>JAEEGL013712487.1_pt1 | contig 22806 bp, 18 predicted proteins | sample 9134231 | NCBI WGS metagenome assembly JAEEGL01 (sample SAMN16246548, study PRJNA631951) | gut metagenome | biome: gut microbiome; feature: rumen; material: fiber-attached | host: Bos | place: Iran: Karaj | collected 2018-10 | reverse complement strand
TGCAGCTGTATTTCTTCTATTTCCTGATCCCTCAGGCACTGCCTTTCCTGGGACTTGATAAGATCAAATGCGTTCTGATCGCTCTGATCTTCAACTCTGCAGGTTATGTTGCCGAGATCATCAGAGCCGGTATTATGGCAGTTGATCCGGGACAGACTGAGGCTGCCAGGAGTCTTGGACTCAACGCAAGACAGACGCTGTTCAGTATCGTTCTTCCGCAGGCTGTAAAGAACATACTTCCTGCGATGGGAAATGAGCTTGTAATGATGTTCAAGGAGACAGCCCTTGCTTCAACGTTCTTTGTAGGTGAGATCACTACACAGTCAAACATTGTAGGCGGTGCCACATTCCTTCAGATCGAAGCTATCATCATAAGCGGTATATTCTACCTGATGCTGACACTTCCTCTCGGAAGGCTCATCAGTATCTATGAGAAGAGGTTAAAAGTAAGTGATTAGAGTAGAAAATCTTCATAAGTCATTCGGCAATCTTGAAGTTCTCAAGGGCGTCAGCGAACATATCAAAAAAGGAGAGGTCATCTCGATAATAGGTGCATCCGGAGGCGGAAAAAGCACTTTTCTGAGATGTCTTAATCTCCTTGAAACACCTGAACAGGGATCGATCTATTTTGACGGAGTAGATATCGTAAAAGAAAAAACGAACATAGATGTACACCGTCAGAAGATGGGAATGGTATTCCAGCATTTCAATGTGTTCCCGCACAAGACCGTATTAGAAAACATCACTCTGGCTCCGGTAATGCTGAAGAAGCGGACTAAGGAAGAAGCAATAAAAAAAGCAGAACGGCTTTTGGACAGGGTAGGACTTCTTGATAAGAAGAATGAATATCCAAGGAAGCTTTCAGGCGGACAGAAACAGCGTCTTGCCATAGTAAGGGCACTGGCCATGGAACCAGAAGTAATGCTTTTTGATGAGCCAACATCAGCCCTTGACCCGGAAATGGTCGGTGAAGTTCTTGAAGTTATCAAGCAGCTTGCCAATGAAGGAATGACGATCGTTATCGTTACTCATGAAATGGGCTTCTGCAAGGAGATATCTGACAGGGTCCTGTTCATGGACAACGGAATAATAGCTGAATCCGGAACACCGGATCAGATATTCAATAATCCTCAGAATCCGAGAACAAAGGAATTCTTGAGCAAGGTGCTTTACTGATAAATCTTTTAATAAAGCAGTCCGAAGCTTATAAAGCTTCGGACTGTTGTCATTTTTAGGGTGTAATGCTTGATTATGAAAGCTAATATTATGTAAGGCTGATATACTTTACATCTATAAAACCATTATAAACCAAAGAATTCCAGGGCTTCCTGAATTGCGATGTCCCAGAATCTCCATTCGTGAGTGAAATCCTCAACATGTATGAATTCCGAGTCAAGGCCGACATCTTCGGTCCACTGTTCAAACTCGCAGAAGCCCTTATACAGGAAGTCATTCTTTCCGCATGCGAACATCATGTCCGGAAGTTCGCCTGTATCCTTCTTCTCGAGGATTATCTTTCTGATATTCTCATAGGAATCCATGAACTTCTCGTATCCGCCTGCGTTGACGTATCCGGACATAGTTCTTGGATCGACGTCGGTCTTGGAAGGATCCATCTTTTCGAAGTCTCTTGCGTACATTGACAGCACAGCAACCTTGCTGAACTTGTCAGGATGGTTTACTGCATATTTAAGTGCGCCTTCACCTCCCATGGAAAGACCGGATATGAAGTTATCCTCTCTCTTGTCTGAAGCTGGGAACCAGGACTGAACAAGCGGCATGAGCTCATCAGTAAGGAAATCAAAGAAATTCATTCCCATCATCACATTCCAGTTGGAATAGAATGAGTTCAGAGCGCTTGGCATTACCACGATCAGATTCTTTTCGGAAGCGTATAGCTCGATCATCGACTTCCTGATCCAGTCAGTATAGTCGCCGAATGTTCCGTGAAGGAGCCAAAGGACCTTGTACTTTTCACCTGAAGTGTAGAAATCCTTGGCGTCAAGGTTTCTCGGCCTGTCAGGAAGGATAATGTTGACATCAGTGTTGCAGTTGAGACACTGGCTTTCAAAATTGAGATGTACCAAAGACATAGTGATTACCTCCATATGTTTACTGTATTTATCATAACATATACGCACCTTTGCACTCAACTTGAGTTTATTGATTTTGAAACTGGGCAAATATATAATTTACACTGGAAGGGAGATGATTATATGACCATAACTACAGATCATGAAGGCTTGATCCTGACAACGGATTTTACTAAGGAAGATGTTGATTACTGCACCAAGAGGCATCTTGAAATATACAGTGAGGAATTCGGTCTCTCGCAGGTTTTCTTTGACAATGTTGTTGAACTAATCAACGAATTCTACGAAAAATACGATCCTGAAAAGGATTTCATGCTGGTCGCCAGAGATAACGGACGATTTGCAGGTACCATCACCATGATCGGTGAAGAGGACGGTAACGCAAGGCTGCGCTTCTTCTTTGTGGAGCCGTTTACAAGAGGAAAGGGAGTCGGTAAGCTTCTGTTCACTACCGCCATGCAGCTGTCGAAGGATATGGGATATACCCACGCTTATTTTTCAACATTTAATATTAATAAGATCGCCAGGACGATGTACAGGAAGCTCGGTTTCAGGATGACAGGCGAGGAGAGTGCAGAAGAATTCGGGCATGGCCTGATAGAGGAAAACTGGGAGAAAGATCTGTAAGTTCACCTAAAGTTCAGATACCGTTCACTTATATTTCTAATGTTTTTATTAATATATGTGCATAAGATATCAGATAAATGAGGTTAAGAACTATGTACAACATTCTTGTATGTGATGATGAACGAGGAATTCGAGATCTCATAGGCAAGTATGCCAAGTTTGAAGGCCATAACGTAACAGAGGCAGAAAACGGTATGGACGCGATCGAGAAGTTCTCGTTGGACAAATACGATATGGTCATTATGGATGTCATGATGCCGGGTCTTGACGGCTTTTCAACAGTGAAGGAAATCAGAAAGACATCCAATGTTCCTGTTATTATGCTCTCTGCAAGAGGAGAGGAGTACGACAGAATTCACGGCTTTGAGGTCGGAGTCGATGATTATGTCGTCAAACCGTTTTCCCCAAAGGAACTGATGATGAGGATCGATGTGATTCTTCGCAGGAGCGGTCATACGGAAGCGGGTCACGACATATATGAAAACGGTTCGCTTAAGGTCGACTTTACTGCAAGAAAGGCTACGATCGGTGATGATGAGGTCGACCTGGCTCCAAAGGAGTTTGAACTTCTTTCATATATGATTAAAAACAGGGGAGTCGCCCTTTCCAGAGAAAGGCTGCTGTCAACAGTATGGGGATATGATTTCTTCGGGGATGACAGGACACTTGATACGCATATAAAGCTTCTCAGAAAGCATTTGGGAGATTATTCCGGTCTCGTTGTGACGATTCGAGGCCTTGGATATCGTTTTGAAGGTTGAACATGAAGAATCTGACTGAAAACACGCCGATTCGCAGGAAGGTAATACTATATCTTCTTGCTTTTTGTCTGGTATTGTTTGTATTGATCTGGGTTTTTCAGGTCGTTCTTCTGCCGCAGTCATACCAGTATGTGAGGCAGAAACAGTCTGCTGCAGTCACATCAAGGATCGAAACGGAACTCCTTTCGCTTTATGAGGCTGACGGGACATCTGTCTATTATGATCAGGATACCGCTGATGCTATAAACGATATATCCAGAGAGTATGACGCAAGCTATATAGTTCTTTCACCAGACGGAACGATCCTTTACTCGGAGGATATCATGAAGATGTCTAAGATACACAGGATGTCTTTTGAGGAAATGCTGTCTCTTATCAGTGAAGCTGAGGAAAGCGGATCCGTTTCCAGAATAATAGAAACATCCCCGGAAGGCGGAATGATGCCTGAATTTGGACCGCGCCCTGAAATCAGGGACGAAAAGGATTCAATGAAGCTCATAGTACTCTGCAAGAAAGTGGTGGCTGACAACAGTACGATCGCATATGTGCTGGTAAATATGCAGCTTACACCGGTTTCGACGATAATATATGCGATCCGATATTCGCTGTATCTTATTATAGCAATCATGCTCATTCTCGCCGTGGCGCTTTCAACCGTATTGTCGGGGAAGATAGCAAAGCCTATCAGAAAGATCACTGAACAGGCTTCAGAGCTGGCCAAGGGGAAATATGATACTGTATTTGATGCAAAGGGGTACAAGGAGATCAATGATCTGTCAGAGACCCTGACGTATGCGGCAAGTGAATTAGGTAAGGTGGAAGAACTGAGACAGGATTTCATTGCGAATGTTTCACATGATCTCAGGACACCATTGACCCTCATAAGCGGTTATGCAGAAGTAATGAGAGACATACCGGGTGAGAACAACAGCGAAAACGCTCAGATTATCATAGATGAATCCCAGAGACTGTCTTCACTGGTGAATGATGTTCTTGACATGTCGAAGATTCAGTCAGGCGCTCTTCCGATGCAGCTGTTCGAATATGATTTCGCTTCATCCGCAAGAGATACGGTACACAGAGTAAGCGAGATGCTGAAGAATAAGGATTACGATATTGAATTCATCGGTCCGCAAAGCGAATACATAACTGCAGATAAGGACAGGATCGATCAGTGCATCTACAATATGCTGCTCAATGCTGTCAATCATACTGGAGAAGACAGGAAGATAATTATCAGCGTGACAGACAAGGGTAAGGATATAGAGCTTTCCGTTGAAGACAGCGGAGAAGGAGTAGCTGAAGCGGACAAGCCATATATCTGGGACAGGTATTACAAGGTCGATAAAGAGCACAGGAGAAGCGTTGTGGGAAACGGTCTGGGCTTATACATAGTCAAATCTATCATTGAAGCTCACAAGGGAACATATGGAGTCGGAGACGCTTCGATCGGCGGAGCAAGATTCTGGTTCAGGATACCTAAGAATAATGAAAAGGGAGAGTGATACTCTCCCTTTGATTATTGGATGCATATTGACATGTTCGGGCTGACGGTATATAGTAATATTTAGTTAGCATACGCTAACTAAATAGATGATTCAAGAGGAGAACAAATATGAAGAAAGTCGCTGTGATATATTGGTCCGGAACTGGCAATACGGAAGCAATGGCAAAAGCTGTCGTTGAAGGAGCAAGGGAAGCTGGAGCTGATGTCACTCTGTTTCAGGTATCAGACTTCTTTCCCAGCATGATGGATGATTTCGATGCACTTGCATTCGGTTGCCCGGCAATGGGTGATGAGGAGCTTGAGGATATCGAGTTTGCACCTGTTTATGATGCCTGCGAAATGAGTATCAGCGGCAGGAAAGCTGCTATATTCGGTTCTTATTCATGGAATGACGGCGAATGGATAAGGAAGTGGGATGCAAGGATCAGAGATTCCGGTGCGGACATAGTACATGACTATGTAATGTGTTCCGATTATCCGGACGATGATGCGATTCGGGCATGCAAAGAGCTTGGCGCCGCGTTGGCAAACTGAAAATGAAAATGAAAGAGTGGCTTTCAGTGAAAGCCACTCTATTTTTCAACTCGTTATTTCAGCATAAGGTCGCAAATAAGATTACTGAGTTCAGTTGGATTTTCTACTGTAAGTCCCTCTATGAGCCTTGCCCGGTCATAAAGCACCTTTGTATAGCGTTCAAGCGTATCAGTATCTGTGTCATTCAGCTCTTTCAGCTTATTGGCAATTGGGTGATCCTTATTAACTTCAAGGATGACCTGTGCCTTGACCTCTTCATTGTTGTTAGGAAGACTGTTGAGCACCTTTTCCATTTCCAGTGAAAGAGCACCTTCACTGACAAGGCAGACCGGATGGCTCTTGAGTCTGTTCGTAAACCTGACGGCAGTGACCTTGCCGGACAATGCGTTGCCCATTTTTTCAAGAAGAGTCTTTTCCGACTCGTTCAGTTTTTCAAGTTCTTCCTTGTCTTCTTTTGAATCAAGGTCAAGCTCTTCGCTTGCAATATTCGTGAATACCTTCTCCTTGTAGGTTCCAAGTACCTGAACAGCAAATTCATCTACGCTCTCGGTAAGATACAGGATCTCATATCCTTTATCCTTTATGAGCTCCGCCTGAGGAAGCATGTCAAGCTTATCGACGCTTTCGCCGCTTGCATAATAGATTGCATTCTGTCCTTCCTTCATCCTGTCGACGTATTCCTGAAGCGTAACAGGCTTCTTCTCCAATGAAGAGGTGAACATCACCAAGTCCTGAAGATTATCCTTATGTGCTCCGAAATCTTCATAGATACCGTATTTGATCTGCATACCGAAGTTCTTGAAGAAATCTTCATATGCAGCCCTGTCGTCTTTCTGAAGTTTCAGAAGCTCGCTCTTAATCTTTCGCTCAATATTTGTGGATATGAGCTTGAGCTGCCTGTCGTGCTGAAGCATTTCTCTGGATATGTTGAGCGAAAGGTCTTCGCTGTCGACAAGTCCCTTGACGAAACTGAAGTAATCAGGAAGAAGATCGGCGCATTTGTCCATTATGAGGACGCCCTGGCTATATAGCTGAAGTCCCTTTTCATATTCCTTCGTATAGTAGTCATACGGAACATGCTTAGGGATATAGAGCAAAGCAGTATAGGTTGCAGTGCCTTCGACCTTGGTGTGAATGATCCTGGCCGGAGCTTCATAATCAGAGAACTGATTCATGTAGAAATCATTATATTCGTTGCCGGTGATTTCTTTCTTGTCACGTCTCCAGATAGGGATCATGCTGTTGAGAGTGCGCTCCTCATAAAGGGTCTCGTACTCATCGCTGTCTTCCTTCTTCTGACTTGTCTCCCACATCATCTTGATAGGGTATCTGATGAAGTCAGAATACTTCTTTACAAGACTCTGAATATGCCACTGGTCAAGGAATTCGGAATACTTTTCGTCAAGGGTGTCTTCCTTGATGTGAAGTATGACCTTTGTGCCGAAATCCTCCTTGATGCAAGGCTCGACTACATAACCGTCGACACCGCTTGACGTCCAGCTGAAGGCTTCTTCGCTGCCGTAAGCCCTGCTCTTGACAAGTACTTTGTCACTTACCATGAATGCCGAATAAAATCCGACACCGAACTGGCCGATGATGCTTATATCATCATTTCCGTTTTCCTTCTTGAAATCGAGAGAACCGCTCTTTGCGATGGTACCAAGGTTCTTCTCCAGTTCATCACCGGTCATTCCGATACCATTGTCTTCAACGGTCAGAGTCCTGTTTGCCTTGTCGATGGAGAGCCTGATCTGAAAGTCCTCTCTGTTCATCTTTATACTGTCATCAGTCAGAGAACGGAAGTAGAGCTTGTCCAGTGCATCGCTTGCATTGGATATAAGCTCACGGAGAAATATTTCCTTATGAGTATAAATGGAATTGATCATCATATCCATAAGCTTCTTGCTCTCAGCCTTGAATTGCTTCTTTGCCATTATATACACCTCATTATTGCATTAGATTAGCAGTCATTGGTTCTGACTGCTAAAGATAGTATAATTCTTTTTGATTCATTTTTCAAGTATTTTATAGAAATATGTGTCGGACGCAGGTAACATAGCTGGAAGAGGATATCGATCTATGCTAATATAAACATAGAAAGGCATTAGGAACAGTTGTGGTCATTTGGAAAGGAAGAAATATCATGATTTTTGAAAAGAAAGGCTTTGAGAACACGCCAAAGGTAGTAGAACTTGTCGCTGAATATGTAAAGGAACACGGTATAAAGCATGTAGTCATGGCTTCCAAGACCGGATATACTATCGATATGTTCCTGGATTACTTCGAGAAAGAGAAGATCGATGTCCATTTCGTCAGTGTAACTCACTGCTACGGGGATCTCGGACCGGGACAGTGTGAAATGACTCCAGAGAAGAGAAAAGAGCTTACTGATAAGGGTGTTACTGTCATTACTGCCACACATGCTCTTTCTGGTGCAGAGAGAGGCATAGTGAATCGTTACGGCGGTGGATGGACTCCTGCAATACTGATGGCTGATACATTGAAGATGCTTGGACAGGGAATGAAGGTTGGCGTTGAAATATCTCTTATGGCCATGGACAACGGAGCGATCCCTTATGGGGAGGAGATAGTTGCGGTAGGCGGATGCTCACACGGTGCTGATTATGCGATAAGCATAATTCCCGGGCACTCCAATAATCTTTTTGAGACTAAGGTGATCGAGATCATCTGCAAGCCAAGGATATCTTGATCAGAATACAGAAATAAAAAAGGAAGATGATTCATCTTCCTTTTTTGGTGTGAATGGTTCGATTATTCATTAACGCCAAAGTTCTTTTTTAAGGCTTGGAATGTTTCGTCGCTGATTACATGCTCGATCTTGCATGCATCATCTTCTGCCACTTTAGGATCAATACCGATCTCGGTAAAGATCTTTGTAAGGATACGGTGACGCTCATAGATGGTTCTGGCGTGATTAGCACCAAGCTCGGTGAAATCGATAAAGCCGTCTTCGTCTACGGTAATGAAACCGCCCTTTTTCAGTATGCCCAATGCACGACTGACACTTGGCTTTGAATAACCGGTGTGATTGGCTATGTCGATTGCCCTGACCTGAGGAGTCTCAGATTTCAGCAAAAGGATTGCTTCAAGATACATTTCTCCGGATTCCTGGATCTTCACTATGTATCACCTCCGATTTTGATTAGTTTGATAATATCATTTTATTCCTTTATTTTCAACACAATCGAGTCCGTGAATGGTTTATGTGTGACTTGGTTGCCTATTTTATTATTTTAATGTATAATTTCACAGATGTGTTTACTACAGTTTTATTTGCCATTTTTCAGAGGCTATAATGTCACAAAACAGTTTAAAGACTAATTATCATGCCCATATTGATTCCTCGCACAGTCTGCTGGATCTAAAGCTGGGCGAGCTGATTCAGTATAAGGATCTCATCTGGCTGTATACAAAAAAGGATCTTGTAAGAAGATATAAGCAGACGATACTCGGACCGATGTGGATCCTCATACATCCGATATTCAATACGCTGATCTACACGTTCCTCTTTGGAGGTATAGCAGGGATGAGTACTGCAGGTGTTCCGCAGATACTCTTCTATATGGCCGGAAACAGCATCTGGACGTTTTTCTCGACCAGCGTAAATAAATGTTCCAATACATTTCTCGGTAACTCAGGAGTTTTCGGCAAAGTGTATTTCCCACGAATGGCGATACCTTGCTCATATGTACTGACAGCATCAATAGAATATGCGATCCATCTGTGCATACTTTTGATATTCTGCCTGTTCTATTCATTTACCGGCACCTTTTCGATAAGCTTCGTTTCCTGGCTGCTGCTGCCGGTCATGATGCTCTGGCTTTCCATGTTGGGGATCGGAATAGGTCTTATCATTGCATCGACTACAGCTAAGTACAGAGATCTGATCTATCTTCTGCCGTTTATTGTCAACCGGTGGATGTATGCGACTCCTGTCGTATATCCTTTGTCCTCGGCAATGGACAAGCATTTTATCATAAGGCTTATAATGATGCTCAATCCGGCAACTGCCCCGATAGAGCTGTACAGATATGCGATACTTGGAGTAGGGTCGGTACCTGTATGGAATATCATTTATTCTATATGCTTTGCGGTAACAGTTCTTCTTGTTGGAATAATCTTGTTCAATAAGGTCGAAAGGACAGTTATCGATACGATCTAGGTAATGCATTAATGGACAGAGAAGTAATAATTGATGTAAAAAATGTAAAAAAGCGGTATAAGCTCGGACAGATAGGCAGCACTACGCTTCAGCACCGGATACAGAGCTGGTGGGCCGAGAAGACCGGCAAGGAGGATCCTAACAAAAGGATCGGAAACTCCGATGCGCATATAAGAGGGGATATCCTTATGGCGCTTAACGGTGTGAGCCTTCAGATATACCGGGGAGAATCCGTAGGTATTATCGGAAAGAACGGAGCAGGCAAAAGTACGCTTCTGAAACTGTTGTCCAGGGTCACAGCTCCAACAGAAGGTTCTATCGACATCTACGGAAGAATAGCATCCATGCTTGAGGTAGGTACCGGATTTGATGCTGAGCTGACCGGAAGAGAGAATATCTACTTGAACGGTGCGATACTCGGAATGACGAGTGATGAGATTGACAGAAAGATAGAAGAGATAATAGACTTTTCAGAGGTAAGGGATTTCATTGATACTCCGGTAAAGAGATATTCAAGCGGTATGTATTCGAAGCTGGCCTTTTCAGTTGCGGCTCACCTTGATAATGAGATCATGATAATGGATGAAGTGCTCGCTGTCGGCGATGCTGCGTTCCAAGAAAAATGCATCGAGGCTATGAAGGATGCAGTAAGCAGAGAAGGCAGGACAGTCCTTTATGTCAGCCATAACATGAATCAGATCAGACAGCTGTGTAAGCGTTGCATTGTCCTTGATGAAGGCAAGGTCATCTTTGACGGGGATACTGAGACGGCAATAGGTGTCTATCTGTCCAAGAAGGTCTTAGATGGGTCAAGTCTTGAATACGGCGCTTATGAGCGACCGAATTGGCTTAAGGACGAGAGGATGAGGATACAGTCAGCTGTCTTCCTGAATGAGAATACGGAAGGCTTTGATGAATCCAATCCTCCAAAAGTCAGAATGTGCCTAAAATCCACAGAAGATATAAATAATGTAGGATTAAGAGTCGAGATCCGAGGGCCGAATGACTTCAGGGTAGGCATCTATCTTATCGACAAGGCTTTTTCAATTAAGGCAAATGAAGAAAAGTATATTACAGTAGAGTATCCCATGGACCTTCTGGTCAATGAGAATTATGACACGATATATACCTTCTACGTTACCGATGATTTCGGCAACAATTTCAATCTGGAAAATGTTCCTGGGCTTTCATTTACTCGAGTGAATTGTCCGAGCAATGATAGTATCGTCTGGGATGAAGTAAACTGGGGCTTCGTCTCCCTTGATGGCGGAAAGATAACTACATGATCACACTGTTTCTTGTCTTTCCGTAGAGCTATGGATCAGTAATAATGGATAACACGCTTGTATCAGTTATCGTGCCCGTTTACAATGTATGCGGATACGTAAGAAGATGTATAGAATCAATAATAAGTCAGTCCCATGCTGATCTAGAGATCATATTGGTCGATGACGGTTCGAATGACGGATCGTCGGAGATATGCGATGAAATGGGAAATGCTGATCCAAGGATCAAGGTGATTCATCAGCAAAATGAAGGAACTTCGTCAGCAAGAAATGCCGGATTGCAGATCTGCACTGGGTCATTCATTTCATTTGTAGACAGTGACGATTATATAGATCCGGACATGATCAGAGAACTTCTGCGCATTCAGAGAGAATATGATGCTGATATTGTCCAGTGCAATACATATTGGATACAGAGAGACGGCAGTATAATCGACGCAGTAGAATATGAACAACTGAAGACCGAAGTGTTCGACAGGACAGGTATTAATATGCTGCTTGTGAAACCGACCGGTCAGGAGGTTGTGGTCTGGAATAAGCTGTATAAAAGATATATATTTGACGGGTTGAGATTTCCTCCGGGAAAGATCCATGAAGATGAGTATGTATTCTACAAAGCACTGGATAAGTGTAATGTGATAGCGAGAACATCGAAACAGCTTTACTATTATGTTTCCCGAGAGGGAAGCACGATGAATTCTCTGACAGTAAAACATCGCATTATGTATCTTGAGGCGATAAAAGAAAGATTGGAGTATTTCCGTCAGAGAGGAAATACGGAACGGGCATTTTCAACCTACGAAACTGCTTTGAGAGAGATACTATCGCTAAAAGAAAGGTATGGTAATAGCCCCGGATACCGAGATGATATTTCGGAATTCAGAGCCCTGGGTTATTCCATAGTATTTGCAGGTAATAACATAGGGTTCCTTATTAAAAAGACAGTCCGTTACATCGGAAAAAAGTTTTTTGGAATTAACAAATCAGATCCAGGTAAATAGTCATTCCTGGTTTAATAGATCGTGAGCTTAATCATATGAAGATTACAGTTGTAGGAATAGGTTATGTAGGCTTTTCATTATCCGTGCTTCTTTCACAGAAGAATGATGTGAAAGCTGTTGATATACTTAAATATAAGGTCGACTATGTCAATGATGAAGGTTCGTTGAGAAGCGATAGAGAAGTAAAGAAGTATCTTTCAGATGCGCACTTTACCATCAGCGCAACGGAAGATCTGCTTGATGCAATCGCTGATACCCAGTGCGTGATCGTTTCTACGCCTACAGATTACGATGAAGTATCAGCAAAGTTTGATACTTCCTCTGTAGAGTCTGTGATCGATACTGTCATCAATAATCGTCCTGAAGCGTTCATCGTCATCAAATCAACGATCCCTGTCGGTTTCACAAAGAAGATGTGTGAAAGATACGACACCGACAAGATCCTGTTCAGTCCTGAGTTCCTTAGGGAATCACACAGCATTGAGGATAATCTGTATCCTTCAAGGATAATAGTAGGATACGGTAGAAAGACAGATGATTCAGAAAGAGTCGCAAAGGTGTTTGCCGGGTTGTTATCTGATTGTTCATTGAAGTCCGATGTGCCCGTGCTCCTGATGGATTCGTTGGAAGCCGAGGCTGTAAAGCTGTTCTCAAATTCATATCTCGCAATGAGAGTGGCGTATTTCAACGAAGTAGATACATATGCTGAATTGTATGGTCTCAATACAGCCAATATCATACATGGAGTTAGTCTTGATCCAAGAATAGGGGACTTCTATAACAATCCTTCCTTTGGATACGGTGGATATTGCCTTCCTAAAGATACCAAGCAGCTCGAAGCGAACTATGTAGGAGTACCTGAAAATCTGATCAGTGCCATCGTAGCAGCAAATGCAACAAGGAAAAAGCATATTGCCAACCAGATTAATAAGAAGCTCAGTGGAAACGATACTGTCGGCGTATACCGACTCCTGATGAAATCCAATTCTGATAATTTCAGGCGGGCTGCCATCATCGATGTTGCAAAACTGCTTTATGATGCGGGAGTTACTCTCATCGTTTATGAACCGCTCATTGAAGAAGATGAGGTCGATATAGGCGATGGAATCATTCTTAAGGTTGAGCATTTCATAGATGAATTCAAGAAAAGGTCTGATATCATCCTGTCTAACAGGATGGACGATGAGCTGAGTGATGTCAGTGAAAAGGTATATACCAGAGACGCATTTTCAAGAGATTAAGTAAAAAGGATCCGTCTTTTGACGGATCCTTTTTGGTGGAGACGGCCGGACTTGAACCGGTTACCTCTACAATGCGAATGTAGCGCTCTACCAGGTGAGCTACGCCCCCAAAATATAAAGCCTCATCTCTGATGAGGCTTTTTTGGTGGAGCATAGGGGACTTGAACCCCTGACTTCCACACTGCCAGTGTGACACGCTACCAACTGCGTTAATGCCCCAATTGCTTTGCTATTATAAAACAGATATAAAGGGTTGTCAATATTTTTCTGACCTCTAATGAATCAGATAAAAACTAAAATTGTATGGTCATATACACGAATATCGGACTGATGCATTTCAAATAATGATGTTAAACTGAATCAATTATAGATTCTATTGATTTGAACTTAATATTGTTAAGTTCTGTCGGCTTGAATTAGCCTGTATGCAGTGATATAGTAAATTTATCAAAGAATTTATGGAGGCAGAAATGTTAGAAAAGTATTTCGTTCCCGAGTATAAGGAGAAAGGCAACTGCAGCACTATCCTTATCGGTAAGGATGCTACCGTTACAGGTAAGGTCATCCTGGCTCATAATGAAGATGACACAGAAGCAGTTGTAGCTACTCACCTTGTACCAAGGATAGTTCATAAGCCTGGTGAATTCATAACTCTTGCTGACGGATCGGCAAAGATCCCTCAGGTGGAAGAGACATATTCATACTACTGGTCAGAGGTAAGATGCGACGGAGGCATTTCATTCGCAGACGGCTATGCAAATGAATTCGGACTTGTCGTAGTCAGCAATGCATCGAGACCGAGCAAGGATCCTACAGGCTGCAAGACAGACAACAGAGAGATCGGCGGTATCGGATACGGCATCAGACGTCTTGTCGCAGAAAGAGCCAGAAATGCCAGAGAAGCTGTCGAAGTCGCAGCATATCTGGTTGAGGAGTTCGGCTACTTTTCGAGCCGTAACTACGAGTTTGCCGACAAGGATGAGGCGTGGGTGTTCCAGGTAGCAAAGGGACATAACTTCGTTGCAAGAAGAGTCGGAGATGACGAAGTCTACTATATGCCAAACTGGTATACGATCCATGATGTCGACTTCAGCGATACAGAGCACAAGAAGTTCTACTGGTCAAAGGACATCGTTGAGAACGCCATCAAGAACGGCTGGTATACACCTGCCAAGGAAGGCGACTGGTCTGACTTTGACTTTGCAAAGACCTATCAGGACAACTATGACAACCAGCCTGAGTACAATGTGCTCAGAGCCAGAAATGCATGGAAGCTTCTGATGGACGTCGACCTTAAGGATGATGAGCTTAAGCCATTCTCAATGAAGGCAGCTAAGAAGTATTCACGGGCAGATATCAAGAAGGTACTTCGTTCGCATTATGAGGGAACTCCTGATGACAAGTCCAACGGATATGAGAAGAACCCTCACAGAGGCTACTATGCACCGACAACTATCTGCAACCGGATGACTGTCGAGAGCATCATCGTAGAGTTCAATGAAGATATCAATCTTACACGTATGCTCAGATGCAGCCCTCGCCCTTGCGTAGGTCCGTACATTCCTTGGTATCCTGTTGCTTTGTCCAGGATCCCAAGGGGCTATGAGTGGATCGGTCCTCTCGCTTCTCAGGCTGCCCATTTCGCAGTAGACAAGAGCGAGCTACAGTACGATCCAGCCAAGGCATGGTGGGCCTTCAGGCTCCTTCAGTACTTTACTGAATTTGACTATAAGAAGACTCACAAGAAGGTCCATGAGGCCATCCGGGAGCTGGAAGCTGAGTGGGAGAAAGAGAAGGATGGTGTAGAAGGAGCATACAAGGCTATCCTTGCTACAGATCCTGAAGCCGCAAAGGAATTCCTGACAGGCTACACCTGCGCTCAGGCTCAGAAGGCATGGGATTGGGCACATTATATGGTATCCAAGCTCGGTGAAGAAAGGATCTATGAGAACTGCGCCGAGTGGGGCGAATTTGATAATTAATTTTACCTCTCTAATAGTAAAAGCATGGGACAGGCTTCGGCCTGTTCTTTGCTTTCAATTGATATAATTGTATACAGATAGTATAATTGTATGGATTTGAAAGAACGGGAGACAGATGAAAACTATCGTTTTGGGACTCCTTGCACATGTGGATAGCGGAAAGACGACTCTTTCAGAAGCGATCCTTTACGATGCAGGCGTCACTCGAAAGATGGGAAGGGTCGATCACGGGGATACCATTCTCGACACTGAGAAGATCGAGAAGAGCAGGGGAATTACGGTATTCTCTAAACAGGCCTTCCTGGAACGTGATGATTCAAGGATCTTTATCCTTGATACTCCGGGACATACCGACCTTGGACCTGAAGCTGAAAGAACGCTTCAGGTGCTTGACTATGCCGTACTTATAGTTTCTGCTTCCGAGGGAATACAGAATCACACAAAAACTATCTGGGACCTTCTGTCCAGCTATGACATCCCTACATTCATTTTTATAAACAAAGTCGATATCTTGCATGATGACATTTCCCATGTAATGTCACAGATAAAGGAAAAGCTTACCCATGATTGCATCGACTTTTCTGAGCGTAATGCAGATATTGACGAAGAACTGTCTCTGCACGATGACAGGATACTTGAAGGCTACCTGTCCGGAGGCAAGATCGACAAGGATCTACTGAGAAATGCCATCGCCGAAAGAAGGATCGTTCCGGTCTTTTCAGGTTCAGCGCTAAAAAACACAGGAGTCGTCGAATTCCTGGACAGTGTCTGTGATCTCTGTGTGGAGAAGCATTATCCGGACAGATTTGCAGCAAAGGTATATAAGGTCAGATATGACGGAAATGACAGAGTTACTTTCCTGAAGGTCACGGGCGGTGAGCTTAATGTCAAGGACAAGATAGAGTATACTGACAGCGATGGAAATCAAGTCACTGAAAAGATAGATCAGATAAGGCTGTATACCGGGGAGAAATACACTACGGTCATGAATGCACGGCGAGGAACCGTATGCGCCGTGACAGGACTCAGTCATTCTTTCCGGGGACAGGGGATAGGCGCCGAGAAGGATTCAACGGATCCTTTCCTTCAGTCACTGTTTACATACAAGGTGATCTATCCTTCTAAATATGATACGTCCTTTGTACTTTCCTCCCTGAGAAAGCTTGAGGAGGAAGAGCCACAGCTCAAGGTCACCTGGAATGACTCAAACAGTTCGATCTATGTCAGTCTTACCGGAAAGATACAGCTTGAGATCATCTCTGCCCTTGCGATGGAGAGATACGGTATTCAGATCGAATTTGACTCGGGTAGTGTCGTGTATGCCGAAACCGTCAGAACTACGGTTGAAGGAGTCGGACACTATGAACCGTTAAGACATTACGCTGAGGTACATATCCTGATTGAACCACTGCCCAGAGGAAGCGGAATAGAATATGATACTCTTGTAAGCGAGGATGATCTGGACAGAAACTGGCAGAGACTTATACTTACACATCTTAAGGAAAAGGAGCATATCGGAGTTCTTACAGGCTCAAGACTTACAGACGTCAAGCTGACGCTCGTAAGAGGAAGAGCGCATCTTAAGCACACCGAAGGCGGAGACTTCCGACAGGCAACTTACAGAGCGGTCAGGAACGGCCTTATGCAGGCCGATAGCATACTTCTTGAACCATGGTATGATTTCACCATAACCGTACCTAACGGCAATGTGGGACGTGTCATGAACGATATACAGAAGATGTCCGGTTCGGCGAACGATCCGCAGCAGGGACCATATGAGACAGTACTGACTGGAAAGGTCCCTGTATCTGAGATCAAAGGCTATGGTGACGAACTGGTCGGTTTCACACATGGAGAAGGAAGGATAGACCTTTCATACTGCGGCTATCTTGAATGCCATAACAGTGATGCCGTGATAAGAAACTTCGGATATTCTGCGGAAAGTGATCTCGATAATTCTCCTGATTCCGTGTTCTGCACTCACGGAGCAGGCTACATAGTCAAGTGGGATGAAGTCCCCAAGAAGATGCATCTCGAACCTTTCCTGAAGAAGGCAAAAGTACCTGAAAGCAGACAGGAACGATATGTTCCTAGACCTCTTGAACTCAAGTCATATAGAAGTCTTGAGGATGATGAAGAACTGCTGAGTATCTTCGAATCTACTTACGGAAAGATAAAGTATGACAGACGAATGGCGCTGAGCCGTTCAAATATTCTCAACAAGAACTCTGATACTTCCAAAGACAATGAGATCCTGTTTGACAGTGAATATCTTATAGTTGACGGATATAATGTTATTTTCGCATGGGAATGGCTGAAAGAGATCGCCAGAAAGAATCTTGAGGATGCAAGGCACATCCTTTCTGATCTGCTGTGCAATTACAAGGCCTTCAAACAGATAGAGGTCATACTCGTTTTTGATGCATACAAAGTGAAGGAGAATCCGGGTTCCATAGAAAAATACAACAATATCACCGTGGTTTACACGAAGGAAGCCGAGACTGCCGATATGTACATTGAGAAGGTCACTAAGGAGATCGGCAAGAAGAGAAAGGTCAGAGTAGCCACATCAGATGCTCTTGAGCAGACCATAATCCTCGGGCACGGAGCCATGCGACTTCCGGCACTTGCACTGCTGGATGAGATAATAGAAGTTGAGCAGAGTATACGAGATATAATTGAATAGAATCTTGTTAGCGACTGTATAAAATGGTATACTTTTTTAAAGGTGCACGATGAGATACAAAGCTTTGTTTTTTGATTTGGACGGTACATTGACAGATCCGCGGGAAGGCATTTTGAATTCGATTCAATATGCCTGTGATTACTACGGCGTCAAGACCGACAGGAACGATCTTTATAAATATATCGGACCGCCGCTTAAAGATACTTTTACGGAGCTCATAAGTGAAGACGTGGCTATGGAAGCCATCCTCAAGTACAGAGAGAGATTTGATGCGGGCGGTGGCTTGTTTGAAAACAGCATATATCCAAACGTGAAGGAGACTCTTAAGGAGCTCAAGGACAGGGGATATATACTCTGTACAGCAAGCAGCAAACCTCAGCCTTTTGTCGAAAGGATACTTGAGCATTTTGAGATCGCTCAGTACTTTGATTACATGGGAGGAGCTTCTCTTGATGAAAAGAGAAGTGAGAAGACGGATGTAATTAAGTATGTGCTTGAACTTGCAGGGCTGTCCAATGAAGAAGTCCTTATGATCGGAGACAGGAAATTCGATCTTATCGGAGCCAGAGAAATGAACATGGATGCAGTAGGTGTACTGTACGGCTACGGAGATTATGATGAACTGTCCAGAGAGCCGAACATAGCACTTATAAATAATGTCGAAGAACTGATAGATGTTTTGAAAACGGGAGAGAGAAATGTCTGAAGACCATAAGAAGCATAATTCTTTTAAACATACCATACACAGGATCAAGAGAGGATTTGCAAGAATGGATAATAAAACAAGGATCCAATTCTTTGCGATCATTGTGCTGATTGTTCTTATTCTCATAACAGCTATAGTTGCTCTCTTGGGCAAGGGCAAGAATCCTGTTATCACCAGCGATGAGATTCCCGGTCTCACTTCAGCGATCTCCTATGATTCCGGAGCTGATTCGAAGTATGAAGACCTGTATGCCAAGGCACTTGTTCCGTATAAGGATGTTATTATTCCTGCCAGCAAGAATCTTGATAAGAATTATATCAAGGAAACGCTCTTTGTCGGCGACTCAAATACGGAAGCATTGTCAGCATTTGGACATCTGTCTCTGCAGAACACACGGGCCGTCTCAGGCATGGGCATTCAGAGCGTGACGGGTTCACAGTGCATCTGGTTCGTAGGATATGACGAGCCAGTTACCATCCCATATGCAGTTAGTCTCCTCAGACCAAGAAGGATCATTATAAACTACGGTACAAACAATGCTGGTGGATACACGACCGATGAGTTCATCAGGACATACAGAAGAGCAATAGCTGCGATTCAGAAGGCATATCCTTATGCAGATATCATCGTCGAGTCTGTGTTGCCTGTCGGAAAGGTCAGGAACTATCCTTCAATAACGATGCAGGATATAGATGACTACAACATAGCACTGGCCAAGATGTGTCAGGAGGACGGACTGATGTTCCTCAACAGTGCTGAGATATTCAAGGATCCTAATGACGGATTCATGCTCAAGAAGTACATATCTTCTGACGGGATCCACCTCAACGGCGAGGGCATGGACCGGAGAATAGAGTATGCATACGAGCATCAGTACATAACTAAGGACACGAGACCAGCCAAGGGCGCTCTTGCCACGAGAAGGAATGCTCCGTATGTTCCGGATGACTCAAGCGATATCACATCGTCTTCAATGGCATCATCCAGCTCTTACTCATCGAGCAGCAGTTTCTACAGCTCCTCAATTGGAGTTTCATCGATATCTGCCTCATCGAGTATTTCAACAAATTCGACAAGCGGAGGCAGTTCATCGCCTTCAGACAGTTCAGAAGAAAATACCTCTGAGATTTCAAGCACTGAACCTGTAACCCCTTCAAGCAGTGAAGTAGTAGCACCTAGTGAGACTGAGAGCAGCACCGAACAAGGTGGAGGAACTGGACAGGGAGGCGGTAATGAGCAGGGCGGCGGCACCGAGCAGGGCGGCGGAACTGGACAGGGCGGCGGCACCGAGCAAGGTGGCGGCACCGAGCAAGGCGGCGGCACTGAGCAAGGTGGTGGCACTGAGCAAGGTGGTGGCACTGAACAAGGCGGCGGCACCGAACAAGGCGGCGGAACTGAGCGGGGAGAAGGTACAACTGAACCTTAAGTCTATATTTTTGGTGAGATATGAATGTAACAGTTTTGGGTACAGGCAGATGGGGAACATTCCTTGCAGTGTACCACTCAAGAAGAAATAATGTTGTTCTTTGGGGTCTTGAAGGAAGCAAGGATTTTGAACAGCTTAAGACTGAAAGAAAGAACGCCTATCTTGACCTTCCGGCAAATGTTATCCTCGAAGATGACCTGGGGAAAGCTTTAGCACATGCAGACTATGTTGTAATTTCAATCAGCGCACAGCACTTGAGAGAATTTGCTCAGAGGATCAACGGATATGATGTGTCCGGAAAGACATTCATTCTTTGCATGAAGGGCATCGAAAGCGATACAGGCGACAGGCTGTCCGTTATCGTAAGGGAATGCATTACACAGGATGTCAGGATTTGCGTCTGGGTAGGACCTGGTCATGTACAGGATTTCATGGCAGGCATTCCCAACTGCATGGTCGTCGACAGTACAGACCGAGCTGTTGTGGATGATGTGGTCGATAAGTTCTCAGGAGACCTTATCAGGCTGTATAAGGGAAATGACATCATAGGTACCGAAGTCGGTGCTGCTGCAAAGAATGTCATCGGTATTGCAGCCGGAATGCTGGACGGTATAGGCATGTCCAGTCTCAAAGGTGCACTTATGGCAAGAGGTGCCAGAGAAGTGTCAAGGCTCATCAAGGCTATGGGCGGCAATGAGCTGACTGCGTACGGATTAAGCCATCTGGGCGATTATGAAGCCACTCTGTTTTCTCTTCATAGCCAGAACAGAATGTTCGGTGAAAAGTTTATAAAGGGTGAGAAGTATGAGAAACTTGCTGAAGGAGTCGCAACCGTAAAGGCTATGATGATGCTTGCAGCCAAGTATCAGGTCGAACTGCCGATATCCAAGATGATCTATGACATCATTTACAATGAGTTTGACCCGAAATATGCTCTTCTCCAGCTCTTCAGCAGAGGAGTTAAGGAAGAATTTGCTGATAATTACTGAGTATTTTATTTGGCCCGTGATTTAGATTGCGGGCCAATATGTTTTTTGAATTAGATGGAAGTATCTATAGGTATAAGGGAACTCGCAGAGTTTACACTTAAGAGCGGAAGCATAGAATCAGGCTTCAAGGGTATAAACCGCGGTCTTGAAGGAACAAGGATCCACAGAGCTCTTCAGAAACTTGCGGGAGGAGACTATAGGGCTGAGCAGTCGTTAAAGGCTGACATACGGCTCAACGATGTCATCTACCATCTGTCCGGCAGGGCAGACGGAATCATTTATGAAGATGATAAGGTAGTCATCGATGAGATAAAGACTGTTACCTTACCGCTCAGGATGATAGATGAAGAGACTTATCCTGCCCACTGGGGACAGGCAGTTTTTTATGCGTACATAGTTGCCGACCAAGAACGTCTCGACAGGATGACCGTTCAGTTGACCTATTACAATGTCGATACAGAAGATATCAAGTATATCCGCAAGGAGTATTCATTTGAAGAGCTCAACAACAGGGTCAACGAGATCCTTTCCTTGTACGAACGATGGGCGGTTTTTGCTGAAAGCCACCGTGAAAAGAGAGACAGGGGCCTCAAAGAGCTAAAATTCCCGTTTCCTGTCTTCAGGGACGGACAGAGAGAACTGTCTGTTGCGGTATATAACACGATTAAGGACTCAGACAGGCTCTTTGCGTGTGCTCCGACCGGAATAGGAAAGACCATGGCGTGTCTTTTTCCATCACTTAAAGCCTTAGCTGAAAACAGGGCAGACAAGATATTCTATCTCACGGCCAAGACGATGACTGCAACACGGGCACTTAGTGCTGTAAGAGTCATCTATGAAAGAGAACCTGAACTTGATCTTAAATCCATCATTATCACAGCAAAAGATAAGGCATGTTTTCTTGAAACCAGGAATTGCAGCGCCGATTCATGTCCTTATTCAAACGGATATTATGACAGGATCAATGATGTCGTATATGACGCCATACAAAAACACAACTGTTTCGATTTTGACTTGATAAGCAGGATCGCCTTGGAAAACAGTGTATGTCCTTATGAGCTGGCGTTGGATATCTCTCGGTGGTGTGATGTCATTATCTGTGACTATAACTATCTCTTTGATCCAAAGGTCAAGCTGCAGAGATTCTTCATCGACTCCGATCTTAGATATATCTTTCTCATCGATGAAGCACACAACCTTCCTGACAGAGCTAGAGAGATGTTCTCGCGGCAACTGGACAGCAATGCTTTCAGGAGCTTGAAGAAAACTTTCAAAGGCAGGGAAAAGAAACTCGTCACAGCGATCAATAAGGTCATCAAGGCATTTGATGATCTCAGGGATAAACCGGAGGACAGCGAAGGATCTGTAAGGACCTTAAGAGGAAGGTTTGGAGAGATCGAAGCTCCCACTAGGAGATTCGTCGCTCAATGCAATGATTATTTTGACAAACACAGGGGAGAAGAGATCGAGGAAGAACTGCTGGAGGTATATTTTGAAGCCAGCTATTTCATGGATGTCTACGACGGATTCGATGACAGATATGTTTCAATTGTCATCTCACACAACAGGGATCTGCTTATACGCCTGTTCTGTATGGATCCGAGCCTTGAGATAGACCGGACCTTATGCAAGGGAATAGCCAGTATTCTGTTTTCCGCGACCCTGACACCCATTGATTATTATATGAATCAATTGGGCGAGAGGGGAAACTACCTGAATGTCAGAAGCCCGTTCCCTCAGGAGAATCTCTGTCTGGTCACAACAGATTATATAAATACCAGATA
>JAEEGL012397535.1_pt1 | contig 22807 bp, 9 predicted proteins | sample 9134231 | NCBI WGS metagenome assembly JAEEGL01 (sample SAMN16246548, study PRJNA631951) | gut metagenome | biome: gut microbiome; feature: rumen; material: fiber-attached | host: Bos | place: Iran: Karaj | collected 2018-10 | reverse complement strand
TTTTGAAACTAAATCGTCTCTAGTTTCAAAATCATCTTTGTGAAGTTTAAGCAATTTATCAACATTAACATAAGAATTCCATTCGCTGATAAATTCTTCCTCAGATGCAAATTCATCCTTAGGATAAACTTCAAATTTACAATCATCACATTGTAAAGAAACATAATAGTGTCCTGTCCAATGAACCTCATTAGAACCACATACTGGACACTTCAAGTGTGCATTTTTAGTATACATAAAGCTTTTCTTATATTTTTATAATCTGATAATACACAAAACACAAAAGTAATTCAAGAGAAAATAAAAACATTTAATTTGATTTTTATAATACAAAAATTACACTCTTAAAACTTCTATCAATTAATTTAAAAACATGGAACCACAATACGTACAACTAGCAATAGGATTCATAATTTGATGTGTTATATCTTATCTTTTACTATTACTACACTTCAATAATAAATTAACAAACGAGAAAAAAAAATCTGTAAATCAATCACGTAATACAATACTTTGAGAAGTTAGTGAAAAAGTTCTTCCACTACTCCCCGATTTCCCATATCAAACAAAAGATCTTGTATTCATATGAAAATGAGTTGATTATGTAGTATTTAACTGACTATCTAAATGAAAATTAAAAGAAATTATCTTCCTCGAAGTAAAAAGTTGATCATCAATATTAAACAGAAACGAACTAATGATTAAAGAATATCTTCAACACTGCCCTGTGAAATACGAGGTAATAAGAGTAAAATATTAAACTTGAAATACATAAAGAAAACAATATTTTGAATCAATGAAATCAGAATTTAAAGACTTAATATAACAGTACATTAATGAAACCACTAATTAAGAATTGTACAACTAATGTTCAAAAAATTCTAAGAGACGCTGAAAAATATTCATACGTTCACTGATATAAAGGAATAACTTGAGATGATGTTGTATTAGCAACCTTCTCAAATGCAGAAAGCCTCGAACATTCAGAAGCCTTTTTTGCTCTATTATGAATTAACAAAAGAAATAAATTATCAGCATATATAAATTTTCTGAATCAACAAATTGAAGATATCGATATCAAAGAACAATGAATCTGAACTTGAAAAATAGACTTTAATGAAAACTTCGAAAAGCAATTCAATAACTACAAAAAATGAAAATGAGAAAAATGGGATATTCTCTCAATACTCGATGTTTGAATGAAAGATATATCAGCCGAACTAAAACAATTATTTAAACTCGATAAAATAAATTGTAAATCAGTGATATCTACAATCCAAGAATTGTCAAACTCACCAATGCTCCATGAGGTTGGTTTTCTTGCTTTTTTAGAAATTATAGATACTCTTGTCTGTGAATTAAATTTAGATTATAGTGAAATAAAGAAAATGCATATTTCAAACAAAAAGGATTGAATTAATAATTTACTAGACAACTTAGAAAGTGAAATCGTTGAAAAAGAAGATAACGATAACATTTCACTAGAAACAGATTCAAGTAAGCCAAAGAAAAAAGAAGAAAAGAAACTTACAATAGAATACTTTTGAACTGACTTAACAAAAGAAGCTCGTGATGGATATCTTGATCCTATAATTTGAAGAGAAAAAGAAATTGATCAAGTGATTTATACTCTATTAAGAAAAACAAAGAATAATCCACTTCTTATATGAGAAGCATGAGTATGAAAAACTGCAATTGTTGAAGGATTAGTTCAAAGAATTAATGCAAAAGAAGTACCAGAAAAACTTCAAAATAAAAAAGTTTTCTTACTTGATATGTGAACTCTCGTAGCATGAACAAAATATAGAGGTGAATTCGAATCAAGAATGAAATCAATTCTTGAAGAAGCAATGGATCCTACAAATAATATCATACTCTTCATTGATGAACTTCATACAATCATTTGAGCATGAGGACAAGATCAAAACGATGCAGCTCAAATGCTAAAACCACTACTCTCTAGATGAAAAATCAAACTTATTGGTGCAACAACATTCGATGAATATCAAAAATACATTGAAAAAGATGCTGCATTAAAAAGAAGATTCCAAGAAGTAGTAGTAAATGAGCCATCAATAGAGATGACTAAAAATATTATCATGGGATTAAAAGCAACTTATGAAGATTTTCACTGAGTTGTTATTTCTGATGAAGCAATAGATAAAGCAATTACATTATCAAAAAGATATATTCTAAATAAACAATTACCAGATAAAGCATTAGATATTCTAGATGAAGCTAGTGCAAGAAAATCAACAATCCAACAAAAATTAGATAATGACGATACTTATAAAAAACAAGAAGCTAGAATTGAAGCAATTCAAAAAGAAATAGAAAAAGCAATTGAGAACCAAGATTATTTCTCAGCTGCAGAATTAAAAGAAGAAGAACAAGAACTTAAAAAAGAATTACAAAAGATTAGATCAAACAAGAATATCCCTACTCATCTAAGAAGTGTTATAGAACCAGAAGATATTTGAAATGTATTAGCTGATAAAACAGGTATTCCAACAAATATCGTAAATGAAGATGAAATTACAAAACTTAAAAGATTAGATAACGAATTAAAAAAAGAAATTATCGGACAAAATGATGCAGTAGACACTATCGTAAAAACACTTATCAGAAGTAGACTTTCAGTAATCAAAAAAGATAAACCTATTGGTTCTTTCTTATTCTTAGGACCATCAGGAGTTTGAAAAACTTATCTTGCAAAACTTATCGCTAAGAATTACTTCTGAGATGAAACAGCAATGATTAGATTTGATATGTCTGAATACATGGAAAAATTCTCTGTATCAAAATTAATCTGATCACCTGCTGGATACGTTGGATACGATGAAGGATGATGACTAACTGAAGCAGTTAAAAGAAAACCATATTCAGTTATTCTTTTAGATGAAATTGAAAAAGCAGCACCTGATGTATTAAATATTCTTCTACAAATTTTAGATGAAGGACAATTAAAAGATTCAAAAGGAAGATGGATTGATTTCAAAAATACAATCATCGTTATGACATCTAATATTTGAACTGAAGAATTTAGCAAAAAGAAAACTACAATTGGATTCGATACTTGAACAAAAGAAGAGGCTGATTCAAAACAATTCAATGACATAAAAAACAGAGTTCTTGAAGAATTAAAGAATCATATTACTCCAGAACTATCAAATAGAATTGATCATAAGATCGTATTCAAGCCATTAAGCAAAGAAAACTTAACAGAAATCTTCAATAATCAAATCAAAAAATTCCTTGAAGCATGGAAAGAAAATAAACAAGTAAAATTACCAAAATTTACAAAAACTGAAGTATCAAAGATTATAGATAAAATCTATGATCCTGCTTTCTGAGCAAGACCAATTGAAAGATATATCAACGACGAAGTTGAACCAAAGATTATTAATTCACTATTAAAATAATTTATAAGAAATAATAATTAACACATGTATCTTTATGCATTTAATATGTATGCCTGATTCGACAAAGTATTCATATTGAATGATAATAAATCCAAATTAAAAGAATGAGATATTATTCAAAATAATGAATGATTTTATTTTCTCGTATTATGAGAAAATATTAGTTTCCCTGAAGTATATAATACTGTATATTCATCAGATACGAACTTCACAACGATACACAAATGACTTCTATCAAAAGAAGCAATTAACCTAATCCATTGGATGGTATATGAACGATACACAACATACAAAAACGTTATAAAATTCTTTCTTGATACAGAAATAGAAAATCTATTAAAAAAGCAGATCAAACCAAATAAAAAAAGAAAATCATACAAGGTAAAAATCTGAAAATATCAAATTAATTGAGATTGAAGTTACCAAACACTAATAGTTTTCCCTGATATTCGAAGTTATACAAACATCATTTGAAAAGAAAAAAATGAGTGAATATTTCTATACTCTCTCGATACTCAAAATATAAAAAACTCAAATCGATGGAAAATAAAAACATGAAATGAATCGTTAATTTTTACTACAAGCTCAGAAATTTTCCAAGATTTTTCAAATTTAAAAGAGATCTATTTTATAGAACCACAAAAACGATACTATGCAGCGCAGCAAGATCCTAGGTATAAAGTAGGGAAAGTACTAGAAAAAATAGCAGAAAATTATAATGCTAAGATTACGATAATAGATACAGAAAATCTATATTAAAACATAATAAATTATTAATGTCAATTATATTATAAAACATATCAAAAAATACAGATAAAACAGCGTTAAAAAGCAAAGTTTCACTTTATTTTTAGTTAAAATAAAATATCATTTTATGGATAATTTTGTGCTGATGATATTTTTTTATTATTCCTAAAAATAAATGAAAATAAAAAAGATTTTATGATCACTTATCCTCGGTATATATCTGGCATCAGATATCTTAGGTCACTTATGATATATCGACTGGAATGTTGCAGAAGCAGCTACATCATGAAAATCAACAAATCCTATTGTTGCAATACTTATAGACAACGAAACATATAACGCAATAGGATCAAACTGAAATTTTAAACGATATACAGATAGTTATATTCCTGAAAAATATCCAGGAAGCGAATCTATAATATTTTCTCTAGACTTAAAAGAATATACTGCCCCTGAAATAGTAAAACTACTTGAAAATGTTTATTTTGACGGAATAAAAAATACATCATCACGCTTAATTTGAGTTATCGTAATGGGAAAGGTTCCATTGCCAGTAGTTAAATACCAAAATTATATTTTCCCTTCTATATACCCATATACAGACTTCATAGAACAAAAATATATATGGGATGAAACACAATGATACTTCATCCAAAACAAAACAGTATGAGAAGCAGAGATTTGGCACTGATTAATTAGCCTCGACGACGCATCAAAATATGATAAATTTTTCACAAAACTAAAGAAATATCAAAAAGATCCAGAAAAATTCATAGATAAAAAAATATGGTATGATGACTTTATCGCACTAAATAAAAACTTTTTACAAGAAATATACCAACTATACAAGAACAAGGTTATTTTTGCAGAAGACTTAATATATCATCGCTACACAAACTTTCTTGTTGACATGTTACAAGTCAACCAACAAAATGAAAATGCTGAAGTTCTATGAGATCTTCAAAAAGCAATGGCAGAATTGGATGTTCATATTCCAGAAGTTGAAACAGCAAAACAAGACTTATTAAATAATCAAACAGAATTTACACCTACATTATTGTTACAACAAAAAATCGATTCATTTCTAAAAGACTATCATGAAGCAATAAGTACTACTCTATTAAAAACCATAGATGATAACATAAAAGCTTGAGACAGGTGGACAGTAAACGACAGTCATTATCAAAAAATACAAATTAAAGATCAATTACTATACTGAAACGAAGAAGCAAATTGAATTTTCAAAAGTGTTAATGATAAGCTAGAAAAATATGTAGACGACAAAATAGCAAAAGAGAAATATGCAATGAAGGTAACAATACCTATTTATTATCAAAGATGGAAAGACAGAAGAAAAAGATTTTTATGGATAAAACGTTATGTACCAGAATATAAAGACACATATGAATTTTATTATTTTGGAAAGAACGCAAGAACAATTAACGATCCAAAAGATTTCAGTATATACAGAGGTACATATAGAAATCTAGATCATTTTGTAAACTACTCTTCAATTATTGGAGACTCATTAAATCCATCAAAAACAAATTACGACAGCACAGACTTAACAAAAAGATGAATAGGTTCATCATATGACTTATTTTCAACACAAGTTGAAGCCAATAGATGATACAACATTCTAAATATGGAAACAGAATATGACACCTATATTGCAGAAAAAAGACATGCAAGATTAGAAGAATGATGTAGAAGATATTGGTTCTGAATCAGTTTCTTTTGATGTAGAGAAAGAGAATGGGAACCAGATTGAACATGTGAAAAATGATCAGAAGATCCTGATGAAATAGCAGATTGTGAAACATTTCCAGATTTTGGAAACAGAGTTCGATGATGAGCTACTCCACTAAATCTCGAAATGGATAAATATCAAAAACAAATTTATGAATTTAAATGAAAATACGAATACAGAAACGCAATTAAACCAATATTTGACATAGCAGGATCTGTTAAAATAACCAATCCAGAACCAAAAGCAACAAGCTATGATGCCGCAACAGAATATATATCTCCAATACTTATGGCTGATAAATGATGAAGTCTCATAAGAACGGATTTACACACAGCATATACAGATGCATGGTACTTTAAACTACCACTCTATCTTCTCAATGATGATAATTTCAAAAAGAATAGTTCAAATGAATTTACAATAAAAAAAGAAAAAAGAAGTAATACAGATGAAGAACTAACATATATGTATAGGATTATTCCTTCTGTTATAAAACATGATTCTACACAAGAAGCAGAAATAAATGGATATTCATGATATAGATACGATGAAAATTCTGATGAATATGCATACTACCAAAGTATAATGCAAGCACTCGACTCAGCAAAAGATGACTGATACTCAACAGAAGTTAATAAAAGTATGTCTGACGTAAAAGATACAATTGCAAAACTCATTCAAAAAATCAGATGAACAGACAATTATGAAATTTGATGTGACACATGAGAAATCTTAACATGAATTAAAGAACTTAATCCAGAAATATTAAAAGCTCTAGTAGATATATGAACACAAACAAACTGACAACTAGAAAATTGGAGAAAATTCAACGCCATTTTCTGAAACAATTACTGAGCAACAGTTGAAAGCTTAGTAGAATGATTCAAACAACACCAAATTGACCTAGACTCTCCAATAGATATCCGAAGCGAACGATATAATGAAATACTTTCAAAAATCAGTCAAGTTGCCAGAGACCTTGAAGCCCTTAGAAGTGTTGCAAAAGGTGTATTCAACAACTACAATTCAGTTTTTGCAATGATTGAAGCAACAAAAGACGCCGTACAGAAAAAAATAGATGAAGTACAAAAAATAATTGACGAATTAACAGAAAAAAATGAAGAACTAAAATGAAAAAACGCAGAATTAACAGAAGAAATTAGTGAGAATACAACATTAATAGGAGAAAAACAAGGTGCTAACGCAACTGAAGAACAGAACTTAAAAACCTTAGAAGAAAGACAAGCAAAAGAAATTAAAGATAGAAATGACAAGGCTGACCTAAAAACACAAAAGGAATCCCTACTAAAAGAAAAAGAAGATGCATTTGCCCCTGACAAAGATAAATACGATGAATTAATATCAGGACAAAATGCATTACTCAAAGAAAAAGATACATTAACTGGTAGACAAAAAGAATTAAACGATGCAAAAAAAGTAATTGATCCATTAAACGATCAAATAAAAGAACTATTAAAAGAAATCGCTAGTTATGACAGCTGAAATCCAATATATACAGAAATCATAAATCAAAAAAAAGAAGAAATAAAAAAGAAACAAGATTTAATCGACAAAAAAAAGAAAGAAGTAAATAGCACAGATATTGAAGGAGATCTAAAAAAAATAGCTGATAGATTAAAAGAAATTAATCAAGAACTAACCAATATAAAAAATGATTTAGCGCCATATGAACCAAGAGCAGATGAAATTAAAAAATTAAAAGAAGAGATAAAAAAACTTAAAGAAGAAATTGATAAATATGACAATGTAACCCTACCATGAACTCAAAAAGATATTGATGATTGTAAAGCTAGAATGTGAGAAAATAGTGGTGAAATAACAGCTGCTCAGAATACGATAAAAGAAAATGAATGACAAATTGAAACCAACAATCAGACCATAGAAGAAAACGAAAAAATCATAGAGGAAGCCACAGTAATAAGAGATGAATGGATAGAAATACAATGAAAAATTCAACAATTAGAAAGAAAAGTCGAAGTATGATTAAATATCTTAGAAAAATGTACAGCCAACCATAGTGTACTTTGAAACATACTAGATATGGATGAATCATTAATACATTACTGAGATGAAAGTAATGAATGTGAAGATGATGAAAATCCGAATCAACAATGAGGAGCACAAGGAGATGCAGACGATGTTATAACAGTTCTCATAGATGAACTCAATACAGCTAAAACAGCATTTAAAAATAACTTCAATTCTGATCCTAAAAATCCTGTAAAAATAATTACATGAATGAATCTTCTAACTCAAGACAGACCAATTGATTCACCAAGATATGTTAGTTTCCAATGAATTTGAGAACATGTAATTAAACTTATATACCCAGATATCTTCAAAGTTGAAGTATATAAAAGCTGATGAAAAGGATTAATATTAAAAGAGACCAATCCAGAAGATGCAAAGAACGAGATATATAACGCACTTAAAAAATATTTTCAAAACAAAGTTTATGAATACAATACAATACTAAAAAATGAATATGATAACGCAAAAACCGTAAACAAATACTATAGTTATATACTAAGAGTTGATCCTTTATGAACACCAGATAAAGGTGTACGTCCATACTGATATTTCACATACGATGAAATGATAAAAACAATCGGATGAGACGAAATGCTTTATACTCTTGCCGAACTCCTCTACTATCAAAGTGTTTCAAATCACATAAGAGAATATTTTGATAACATATGAGAAGATATAAATGAAACAAGAGCAACTTTTGATATTAACAAAAAAATTGGATATATAATGAAAGAATATCTTAAGGAAGATAACGACAAAATATATAGATGAGAAAAAGTTGAATGAAAAGATATTAAATGAGAAAGAAAAAGTTATGCTTGATTAGTTATTCCTACATACAGTACATGATGATATGAAGTATGATATATTAACTCAAATTGAGCAGACAATATAGCGCCAGATGTAGACGATATAGACATAACATTAAAGTGATGACAATCTGCGACAAGAAGCTTAACAGCAGATGAATTATGAGAAAATTGATATGACGATGAACCTTGAGATGACGAAGCATCCCTAGATATCAAAAAAGATTGTTGATACGATCCTAACGAAGCACTTTCATTATTCGATGGATCTTGGTTTAAATGACTCGCCTGTTGGTTAAAAGCAGTAGCAAAGAAACCAGTGACTGTAAAAGTATATTTCCAAACAAGTCCTACAATTTCAAGTATATCAGAACCTCTAGAACAAACTTGGGATGATTACAAGAGCAGCTTCAAATCAACAATTGATTGATATGCTGATATGCCAAAAAGTAGTGAGAACATGAGTTCAAGGACACAAGATATGGCAACAAGCACACAAATTACATGGAACGATAACAAAGTAAATATAGTATGAAAAACATGAAGTTTGAATTTCCTATCTTTTAAAGATTTATGAGACATAATAGTTAAGGTGCAATCAACATGAGATAACTGTTTAATTATTAATTGAATAAACACATGTTGAGGAGGTACAGCAACTGTAACCAAGAATCCTTATAAAAAATGATTCTCGTTAGATTATACACTATGAAAAGAAACTGTATGAAATGTGGTAGCCAACATATCAATATGTTCAACAGCAGATAATTGTGCAGTTAGAAATATGTCCCTAGCAGTTGTTCCATGACCTGTATCAACTTTCAAAATAGAAACAACAACAGACAATAAAGTACTTGCATGAACATACACTCTACTAAACATTATAGCGCTTGACAGTAAGTGAAATGAAATTTCAAGAACATTAGAAAAATACTATGTTAAAGTAAATAAATGAACTCTATTCATAAACTGAGAAGCTAAAACAACTCAAGAAATTAATGATTTTGTTACTTCAACTATGCTCTACAGAGCAGAAAAATGAACATCATGAACAGTTACTGTTACTGTAGAAGATGCAAAATGAAAAGTTATGTGAAAAAATACAATCACAATATTCCCTTGAGATTTAAAGCTAAACGACAAAGATACAGAACAAATTAAATATCAAGTATCAAATGAGAAATACTATAATGATGATTGAAGTATAAATACAAAGAAAGCCATCCCTATAAAACTTACTCTAAAAAATGGAGGACAAATTGTAAAAATCACATCAAATGTAGCCTTTGATTCTAAAAATAAATTAGCAAAAATAATGGTTGCTGATGAAACAAAAGATGACAAAGGTAACAAAAAAATAAAACTAAGGCAAGCAAACTCATTAATGATAGAGAAATGAGAAAGAACAGTATACCTTGTACCATGATACAAAGCAGGTAATGATGAAATCACAGTTACTGTTCCATGATTAGATCCTAAAAAGATACTACTCAAAGTAGAGCCAGGTGAAATGAAAAATATTGGTGTCACATTAGAAAACGATGTAATTAATCCAAAAGATACATTAAAAGGAGAAGTTGAATTAACAGATGCACGATGAAATAAAATAGAAAAAACTACTACAATTTCAGTTAAATCCACATCTGAATTAAAAGTATCTCCAAGTGAAGAACCAAGTGTAGCTCAAGGAAGTCGAAAATTTACACTTCCTACAACTGAAGACGATGTTGGTCTCCACAAGATATCAGTTAAAGGAAAATCAAGTGACTGAAAAGAAATATCAGCATCTAAAAGATTTACAGTAAAGAATTTCTTCCTTAAATGAGCAATAGAATCATGATTAAATATAATGTACTTAAATTTATTTGGAAATGACTGGTGAAATCAATGGTGATATAATTCCGATAACAAAAAGTTTGCAGAAAATATTATTCAAAAATCATCTAAAACACTTGCTGTAACTACCCAACTTATAGCGCCTTCAAAGATACAAGAAACAGCAATAATTTTCTGAAAAGACTGAAATATACAAAATCTATGATGAGTAAAATTAAAAGCAACATTAGATAATAGCAAATTAAAAATAAATGTTAATAATGTATGAGACTTCACAATCAATGATGGTATAGAAAAAATCATTGCTATAAAGAGCGATGTATCAAATGAGCGAATAGAAAATGCAATTAAAAATGAATCATCAAAAGTTATATACCTATTCGACATAGATGAGGAATACACTTATGATGGATGAATATTCTTGAATGATAAATGAGAGAAATTCGCTGACATGAGAAACTGAATAGATTTCGAACTATGAAATTATAATCTAGCAACAAAACCTGTTTGGAATATATCATATAAATGAAAACAACTAGCTAGCGCAATAATTACAAAAGTAAATTATTCAAATCTTAGCGAAAAAATTGAATGAATATGATATGAATTATGAGAAATATTTGATAGATGATCAACAGAATCAAAAGTAAAGGCTTTACTATCAACAACAAATACACTTGAAGAATCATATCAATGATACGACTCAATACAAAATAGTGATGAACTAAATAAATACATCTGATTTAGAGCAGACTTCAAGAACATTACTCTATTTGCAGAATGAGAAAGTGTATGAGAATCAACTATTCCATTTGGTTCAGAATTCTTGATTAACATATGAGATCCACTATTAAAGAACAGAGATGAAGTCGCTTCAAAAAGATGATTATGACAAGTTAAATTCTCAGAACCATGAAAATCTATATTCAAAGTAACAGATATCGATTACAATTGAGATGGATTAAGAGATCTTATCGTTATTTACAGAGACTGAAGTATTAGTTTAATAAAACAATATAGCAACAATAAATACGAAGAAATGTGAACACTAATGATAAGTGCTGAACAAATTGATGAAGTCTTTGTATGAGATGTTGATTGAAATGGTTATGAAGATATAATAATAAAGAACTGAAAGAATCAGATGAGAGCCTACACTAATACTGATTGAGTATTTGATGTTGACTGAAATGTAGTCTGTCTTAATGTAAACACAAAAGCATGACAAACAAATTCTGAACCAGGAGATCTATCATGAGTTGTTCAACTATTTGTTGAAGATATGGATAATGACTGAAGAGCAGATATCGTTACTCTTGATAAAAAATGATATCTAAAAATAACATACTGAAACGGAACAAAGAGCAGACACAGTTACCTAAGTAAAGATGTATATGATTGTGATAAAAACCGACTTGAAAGACAAGAATGATCAACAAAAATCATTAAAAAATTCGGTGTAAAACTAACATCAAATTGAATATCTGATGATAGTATCTTAAGATGGAGTGACCTAAGATATCCATGAAATGACGAAATAGAAAAAGAAGTGATTAACTGAAAACTTGATGCAGATAAAGATCAAACAGATCTTGAAAAACAATGAATCTACATACCACAATCAGAAATTGATAAATGGAAATCTTGAAACATAAGCGAAGATGATATAGCATGAATCGTAGGTTATATGAGTGATGTAAATACAACAGAGCAAGCACAAAAAGCTTCAGAAGCTGCTAGTGTATACATAAAAAATCCATTTGTTTGAAAATATCTTGATATAGATTCATTAAATGACAGTGGAATAGCATTCATTAGTATGTATAACATAGAAAAATTTAATAGTTTAACAAACACAAAAAAAGTTAATAAACCAACAAAATCATTCATAGACAAAAACTGAGGAGAATTAGACGATTGAGATGAAGTAGAAGTTACAGTAACAATTACAACAAACTGAGTTAAACTTTCAGAATACTTTGATAAAATAAGTTGACCATGGATCGTTGATCGTGATCCAAATACATGAGCACCTAAAGACTTAAAATTCACATACGGTACATGAAAGATTATACAATGAATGGTATGATATGATTTTGGTATTGTTGATATAAAATGATCATCATGAATTGCTTGATGATGAGCTCTACAATTCAAATACACTTTAAAATATCATTTAGAAAATCCTATCTATACGATAAAAATAGTAAGAGAAAAACCATTGTCAACAATATCAGTTTTAAAAGCTGAAGAAGAAGACACAACAATACTACGTTGGAACTGATTAAAATATGAAGAAAAGAATAAAGATATCCTAATAAAGAATCCTTTCGGAACACGATTCAAAATAAACGACTGACTAAATAATGGTGAACAAGCTTATATCAATCTTAACGACATAGTCTCTTACATTAACCGTACAAACTCAAAAGAAGTTTATGTTATGGAAAAGAATTACAAAGACTTAAACTGATGAAGTCTTGATAACTGAGACCCTGTTGAAGTCAGAGTAACAATTCCTCTACCAAAGAGTCATGCAAATATCAATGCAATTCTAGAAGATATTAAATGACCATGGAATGAATCATGATTACCAAAGAGTTTCCAATTTACAAAAGGTACAGGTACTGTTAAGAGCTGAATTAATTGATATGATTTCAATATAACAAACATAACTCCAATATCGAACGGAGATGAATACATTTTCGAATATAAATATACTCTTACATTCAAAGAAACAACAAATACAAACACAGATAATTTACCTAGCATTATCGTACAACCAATAGATTGATGTATCAAAAAAGAAGAAGTATTAAAAAATAATACACAAGATAAAAACAGAGCATATGACTCAGAACTGGTAGATTTACAAGAACTTGCAGATACTTATGCAAAACAAGCAGAATCAAAAAATGCAGAAGCAACACAAAAAATCAACGCAGAAATCGCAGGATCTTCAAAGAACTGAACAGATAATTCAACAATATTGAATTCAATAAAAGAAAAATTCACAATTGAAGACATGTTAAAAGAAGTTTGGTGAAAAGTTCTTGAAAATAACTGACTTAATTTCTGAAATATCGACCTAGATATTACAAAAATAATGTGAGTAGATCTCAAAAAAATGGAAAAAGATCTACAAAAATATGCTAATAGTCTTTGTCACTGATTCACATTCTGAACAGAATGAGGAACTAAGACTTGCGAATGATTACCTGTTCCATTTAATCAAGCATTCCTTGCACCAGGTAATTATCACATAATGTGATGTATACCACTAGAACCATTAACACAAACATTAGGAAGCGGTCTTCCTGTATTCCACTTCCCATGAACATTAATTACACCAGTCGGTACTATACCAATTCCATGGTGATTAAAATCTCCTTCTGATGATTTCCTTTGGGTAGGATGAGGAACATATCCATCAATAATAAGAATTTATGCAGCACCTACTCTTACTGCACAAGTTTGAATTGCAATATGTTTATGATTACAAAAAGTATGATTAAACATTCCATCACCAGTATCAGATGTATGAGGAAACTGTATCGTTACAGCTATAGCTTTACCATGTCCATCATGATGATGAGGAGCTTGAGATGATGGAGAAGATTGAGACGACAATGTAAATTATGAAGATTGGGTTTGAGAATACGGATCTACTAGTCTATGTAATCCACAAGATAAAGAATCTCCATTTACAATGATTGCATCAGACACACTCAACTCAAAGGCATATCCAACAAGTCCAAAGGAATGACCATACTTATGATGACTTATCAATATAGATTACGATCCAATTAACTCATATTCTAATTCAAGTAGTTTTGGTGATTCAGATGCTTGAATAGAAATAAATTGAGTAAAAATCCAATGAGCTAAAGATATCTCAAATAAATTATTATGAGGAATACAACAATGAGTTCAAAAGATCTTAGTAGATTGGATCGATAGACAAGTACAATATTGGATAAACAACCTATTAAGATTTGAAATCCAATTCACATTCCCTGATATCACATACTTATCAGAAGAAATTAATAAAATTGGAAACTCAAATATCCAAAACCTAACAAATAAAAGCGCTGAGAACAATGAGAAAGAAATAAAATTAGCTAGAGATGCAACAAAAGGAAACAAAAAAGCTAGAGAACGAATGGAAAAACAAATCAAAACTGTCTCTGATAAGAACTTATCAAAAGGAGACATTAAAAAATTAAATCTAGCAGAATGAGCTAATCCATTCAAAGAACTACAAGATCTCTTCAATGAAACAGAACTTATAAACATCACAACACAAAATGTACCTATCAGAATTCCACGAATTTATAGTGAAGATATTGAAGCATATTGAAATTACTTATTAACATGGTATGAAGACAACTCTACTGTATTAAAATGATGGGAAGCAACACTTGAAGCTGCAATACATGATTGTGATAAAAAAGATGATGATGATAAATCAGATCCAAAAAGAGCTGCTCATTGTAAACTAGTAAGAGAATCAAAAGCAAAGCTCATGAAACTAACAAATAAATTCGACAAAATTTGAAAACAAATATTCCAAAACGTACAAACATTAGAAGCATACAAAAGATTCCCACTTCAAATATATGAATGGTTACACGTAACAGATAAATACTTAGGAGATATCTCTGCACTTATCTGAAATTTCTTCTGATACATAAATTTCTGGATGGATGTTAATGCAAACAGATTCTCACAATACTGTGATGCAATAATAACAATTGTAACAATTGTAAAAACATATCAAGTAATGATAGATTTATTCGTGGATTGGTGAGCTAAATGTTGAAAATGTACACAAGATACTTACGACCAATATTCATGTAAATTAAGTTTCTTATGTAGTGCATTTGAAATACCAACAATACCTATCCCAAGTGTTAAAATACCGAGTCTATACATAGATCTATCGCACTTCAATCTACAAATGAACATACGTTTACCACGTTTCAAATTTATACCTCAACCGGTAGAACTTCCAAGGCTACCAAATCTTCCACAACCACCAGAATTAGGTGTAAACTTCAACATAGATTTTGATATACCTGATATTCCACAATTACCACAACCACCTGAGCTTCCAGAACTTCCATCATTTATACCACAAGTTAAATTAGAGCTCCCTATACTTCCACCTGCTCCAGAAATTCCAGAAATACCAAATAAAATAACATGATTATTAAAAGTAGCAAAAACACTTTCAAAGATATACTGTATAGTTAAATCATGAATTTGAGTCGTATGAGAAAAATCTGTAAAAGCAAGAATTGAACAAATGACTCAAAGATCTTATGAAGTACCTCGGGTAGATAATCTAGACTTAACCTTATATTTCAAGCAAACTCCTCTACAAGGAATAGACATAGCAGTAGACAGTTTTGTCAACTTACAATATAATTTTGATGCATTCTATGCTTTACTAAAGAGTATTGTTGATCCTATAAATCAAGCAACATATAGTCTACTTCAAGAAACACAAAATTGAGTACAATATCTTGAAGAAAAAGGATCTGAACCAATGCAAAATATTGATAGAGTAACTAACCAAAATATAATTCTAAATGCTGAAATATCAAAAACAAACACTCCAGACAAGATGAAAGAACAGCTTTATGAATTACGCGATACTCTATTAAATGCACAAGATAAAGAAAGAGTAAATCAAGTTATCGCATATGCATCAACAGATACAAAAGTAGAAAAGAATGATAAAGGTATTAATAAAATTGAAGAAGATCTTAACAAACTCATTGAATGAGAAAAAGAGAATGTAATCAAACTTGCAGATCTAGCAAAGGATGACTATGACTGATTCCTTGATTCAATAAAGAACAGAAAAGAAGATTCTCCATATCAACTAACATATAAAACAAATCTTCTTAATAGAAATGCTATTGCTGAAGAAGTAATTGCAAATTCAAATGCTATGGAAATGTTCATAGAAACAGAAGACAAAAAAGTTGAATGATATTACTCTGCTCTAAAGAATCATACAGCAGAAGAATTAAATATGTCTGAAGAAACATATGAAAATTCAATAAAATATATGGCTTCAATAAAAGATAAGATTAATCAATGGTATAGTATCAAAAGAAATGAATACGAAGGAACAACAACTTTAATTGATGATGAATGAAAAAAAGTTTCAAGAACACTATTAACTACAACATCTAATACTACTCCATCAAAGAACGAAGCATCAACAAATGATTACAGCCAATATGTACAATGAATATATATCAAAGATGGAGAAAAAACAATTAGCGCTGTTAATTCTGAATACAACTACAAGAAGTTCCTATGATACTACGAAAGAGATCTTGATAATGATTGAAAGAATGAACTTGTTATGCGGGATAACTACAATGTATTTATCAAATACTTTGAGAAATGAAATACTAAAGGTAAAGGATCTGTAGTAGTTAAACCAACTCTCAAAAAAGAATCAAGAAAACAATATCTATCACTTTGAGGATTATTCTCAGATGAAATCAAAGTATATGATGAAAATGCTGAAGTTAAAAACTTTATGTTAAAATGACAAAACTTTGATTCTATTAGCTTCACTTGGGACAATAATCCAGACGAAGCAAAAAGCTGATACTTAATGCGTCTTGTAGAACGTGTAGATTGATATCGAGAGAGAAACTCACAAAGTAAGGTTAAATATATATTATTCTTACCTAATTGAATGGAAGAAGAAATTGATGACCTTAGAATTCAATTACAATGAACAACACAAAAAATCAAAAACCTATTATGAGACAAGATATATGCAGTTAAATATTATAATCCTGCTCTAGAAACTATTCAATTCAGCCTACCAGAAGTTCCAAGGAAATGGCAATACGTTCAAATCACAACCATTAAATTAAAAGAAACCGTATACCAACAAAATGCTCCATGGTCTAATCAACTTGTTTGATGAAGACAAGCAATATGAGATTGAGAACCTCCAAAAGCAAGAGTTGAACTAGAAAGAATAAAGAAAAACAACGAAGTTGTTGACGATTGATTTGATCTTGAATGATATGTATGAACATACTACAATCTTAGAATTACTTGGTATGATGAGACAAAGGTACGTGTTACACAACTAATAGAAATGGATCCAGAAAATGATACATGAAAAGTATTAAACGAAAAAGATTTCGACAACTTTATGTGAATAGTATTACTCCCTGATCTCTTCTTTACAGAGAAACAAAAGAAAGTTTATAAGATTACTGCTATAGATTCACAAGGTAATGAAACAGAAGAAACAATACAACTAGAAATCCAAGTACCATGAATATCAATTGAAGATATCACTCGTAATGATTGATATAAAGATGGTATGAAAGGTCCAATATCAATCATATCAGAACTAGAAACAGATATTGATAAATGAGATGTAAGTTTTGAAAGATTTAGAAATAATGGAACAACTCCAATCACAGCAACAGAATGATGAGAAGGTAAACTAACTTATCCAGTAACAACTAATCAAACAAAAGTAACTGGACAGTATTACGATTACTGAGATACTATTGGATTATATACAAAAGATAACAAGCAAATAGCAAATGTTAATTGAGAGAATTGAGAAATTGAATTAAAATGAGAATTCGCATGAACTGTAAAACCACGTGTAGACCTATCACAATGATACCCTACTGTAAAGCTTATGGAATGAGATAATCCATTATTCGAGATAATAATACAACCTGAAAAATTAGTAAAAACAGAAGTATTCAAATGACAACTTATAAAACTTGAATGAGGAAACTACTGAGCATTTGATTGAGGTAGTGTTATTATGAAAGATGGCAAAGCAATATTATATATTGGACCAACTGGTGTATTATACACAACAGAAAATCTTCAATGAGATTATATATTCAACAAATCAGATGAGACAATAACATATGAAATATATGAAGCATTTGGAGATAAGATAGCAAGCATTACATTTAAAGCAAAACCACTTGAATAAAATATGATTTCTCATATAAACTTCTTATTATTTATTGACAATTAAATAATGAAAAAAAACATACTATTAATCATCTGTATACTTTGACTGTTATTTATATGAAACACAAGTTTTGCATACGAAAGCAATTGTGAAAATGTTAAATGACTTGACCTAAATCAAGGAATACCTGACGATATGCAAAAAAACTTCAAAAAGACCTTATGAAATGAAATGCTTACAGAAGATGGGTTTCTCAGAGCTCTAAGAAACCTAAAAAAATACTGTTGTATAGATGCCCAAGAAGGTGTAAAAGAAAGTGAAAAGGATGAAAGATGTAAAAAAGTAAACTTCGACGATATACAAAATGATTACCCAAGATCGCCATACCTTCTTGACCATATCATAAATATTATGATAAGAAGGTTATGACCAAAAACATATGAAGATTTAGAACTAGATAAAAAAGCAGCTGAATGGGAAAAAATAGTTAACGAATATGCAACTGGTACAGAATGAAATCTACCAGCAAAATTTGATACACCATTTAAAGAATACTGGTTCAACGAAAAATGTTGGGATACTAATAGCAGAGATAAATTTAAAACACAAACACCAAAATATCTTGTTTCATACTATGATTGAACCAGTTCTGTAGAATACAAAAAGAAATTAGATACCCAAGAATGATGATGAGCTACGATAAACGATTCAGACAAATACAAAAAATTTGAAGAACGAGATCTTACAACAAAATACTTTAATCTATGTCAAACTGCAATTAATATAACATTTGCACAAGGTTGGTTTGATTCCGACGATCAAGAAACTATGAGAATACAAAATGAATGTCTTAAAAGAATTAATGATTTCATTTCAAAAAAAATTCAACTTTATTCAAAATATGTTGCTATACAATCTAACCTCCTCTTGGAAACAACGTATACAAATTACAATAACTACTTAAATTCAAGGAATGAAACAGTTCTTAATATGCTCACAGAAATAAATAATAACTTCTTTTGATCATTAAGACAAATTCAACAAGTAACATTAAAATGTAATTAATTTAGATTAAATAATTATCGGAGAATGAAAAAAGTTTCAATTGTTGCAATTCTATTAATGCTATGATGTACCATGTTTCAAACATTTGCAACATCAAATTATTTACACATCATACCAAGATCTGAAGGATGAGATTCTGCAGCAAGTATAGTTAAAGCTGTTGCAACATGAGCATGAACTGTAAATGAAAGATATAATCAACAAGCAGAAAAGCTTGCTGGATGATGAGATATAAAAAAAGCTGATATATGAAAAGCTTTTGAAACATGAGTAATTAATTGGGATACATTAATGGCTTACGTAGTATATCTTATGAGATTTATCAACCAATTAGGATTACTTATATGAGGTATTATGATTCTTTATGCTGGTTATCAATATGCATGAACAATCTTTAAATTTTGAGACGCTACAAAAGGTAAGAACGCTATCAAAAATGCTACTATCTGAATACTTATAATTGTGTTCTCCTACGCAATATGGAAATGACTTGAGTCAATGTTCCTATAAAAAAATGTAATTAATTTAATCAAATAATCTACGGAGAATGAAAAAAGTTTCAATTGTTGCAATTCTATTAATGTTATGATGTACCATATTTCAAACATTCGCTAAATCAAACTATTTACACATCATACCTAGAGCAGAAGACGATAATGAATTTAATGACAGAGCTGCTATGCTCGTTGAACTAGTAGGAGGAACATGAGCATGAACTGTAATTGATAAATATAATGAACAAGCAAAAGACATAGCAGATGATTGAGACCTATGAATGGCCTTCAAAACATGAATAATAAATCGGGATACATTATTGGCTTATATAGTATATCTTATGAGATTTATCAACCAATTAGGATTACTTATATGAGGTATTATGATTCTTTATGCTGGTTATCAATATGCATGAACAATCTTTAAATTCTGAGATGCTACAAAAGGTAAAAATGCTATCAAAAATGCTACCATATGAATACTTGTGATTGTTTTCTCCTTTGCAATATGGAAATGACTTGAGTCAATGTTCCTATAAAATTTAAAAAAATAAAAATACTATATGCATAACGAAAAAAAAGCTGTAAAAATAGCAAGTTTTTGAGCGCTAATTCTCGCTATCGTAAAATTCACATTTTGAATTATCAGCTGAAGTATGACACTTCTTGCTACAGCTGCTGATTCTTTGTTAGATTTAATGGTTTCTTTACTAAATCTTTTTGCTCTAAAAGAAGCTAGTAAACCAGCTGATAAAGATCATAATTACGGGCATTGAAAAATTGAATGAATAGTAGCAGTTATTGAATGACTTATTATTATTGGATCTTGATGATTAATTATATTTTCTTCAGTAAAAAAACTGATTTACTGAACACAATTAAACTCAATTGATGAAAGTATTATAGTTATGATAATTTCAATAATAGTTACAGGAATTATCGTATTCTTTTTGAAAAGGACTGCAGAAAAGACTCATAATCTAATTATAAAAGCAGATTTAATCCACTATACAATGGATTTTTTAACAAATACTTGAATAATCATAGCTCTAGTACTAGTAAAATATACTTGATATCAAATGATTGATCCTATTATAGCAATTGGAATAGCAATATACATTATGGTTCCAAGTTTCAAAATAATGAAAGAATGAATCGATGTATTAATGGACAAAAGCATTGATAAAGACGATATGATATGAAAAATCATTCTAAAAAATAAAGACATAGAAAGTTTTCATAAACTAAAAACACATAAGTCTTGAGGGAAAGTATTCATTAGTTTTCACCTAGTATTCAAGAATAAGAAAATTTCATTAAAAGAAGCTAATGACATAAGTAACGAGATTGAAAAAGAATTGAAAAAACATTTCAAAAAATCAAGCATACTTATTAGACTAGATTCATACAATGAACTTGATAGCTAACTATTAAATTGAATTGAAAAAACAGTAAACATTATTAAAAATTCTTTGATGATTTTATAAAATAATAAAACGATGAGCACCAAAGAAAAATTAAAAAAGGAATCAAATAATTCATATTTTTCATACTATCACGAAAATCTAAAATTCTATTTTACAGGATTCTGTATAGCTATAGGATTATTTATAATCTTATTTGTATTATGAGTTATAAGTTTTAATGCTACTCCACAATTATTAAGCAACCCAAAAACACTATACTATCTAAAAGATAATGCATTCTGAGAAATTTCAACATGAGACACTGAAATTAATCAAACAAATAAAATAAAGAACACAATTATAGCTGCATATCCAATTTTATATCATATTGGAGAAAATCAAATTCCAAGTTTGAGTAAAAGCTATTATATAATAAGAGAATGAGAATCTAACAATGTTTCTATTAATCCTCTTATAAAATACTTAAGACTACCAGAAATAAAAACAAAAGCATTTGAATCTTGAAAAGTTGAAAACATACTTTTTAAAACTGCAACTTGAAAATACTACATCAGTATTGATCTTAATCATAATAAGATTGAAATTTTCAATGCAAACGAAGAATACGTAGAACAAGAAAAAGAATTTACTGATAAAGAGATAATAAAATATATAAAGACAGAATTAACAAGTTTAGGACTCACATTAAAATATTATTGAGATCCAATTCTTACTGAGAATTCAGCTTCAGAAGTAACAGTATTCTATCCTAGAATGATTGAAGATAAAGAAGTTTGGAGTTCAGATAAAAAACAAGAATGACTTAGTGTAACTTTCGACAGAAATCAATGAATAATAACAGATATATATAATTACGATGTTCAATCATATGAATTATCTAAGTATCAACTTCAAAAAACAAAGAAACAAATTCTAGAAACATTAGGTAAAGAGTGAAATATCGATACAACAAAAAAATGACAAGAATGATCAATTCCAATGGAGAAATGAAAATTAATATACTTAGAGCAAGAATGATACCTTGTACCTGCTATATTATTTAAACCAAAAGCTAATATAGAAAAGAATATCATCACTCCCCTTTACTAAATCTTAACTTGAAAAAAATAAGAGAATAACTACACTCTCTACAATACAATTTTATCATTATTTCAAACATATGAATAAGAAATTAACAGAAGGTAAAAATTGTGATTACATCATCACAGTTAACTT
>JAEEGL012177476.1_pt1 | contig 22807 bp, 25 predicted proteins | sample 9134231 | NCBI WGS metagenome assembly JAEEGL01 (sample SAMN16246548, study PRJNA631951) | gut metagenome | biome: gut microbiome; feature: rumen; material: fiber-attached | host: Bos | place: Iran: Karaj | collected 2018-10 | reverse complement strand
TAATGAAAACTATGATATTTCAGAAGAATCTTACAATGATTCATCAGATTTAGAAAAGAACTTTTTATCACAAAAGAAGTTTGTTAAGTTCTTAATTGGATTAAAAGAGTTTATCAACACATTTAGACAGGATTATACTACTAATGATATAACTCCTACTAATGAACGAGGATATATCTCTAATGCTGAAAGAATTAAGTATAGTGATAAGTATACCAAGAATGAAACATACGAATTATTATATAATTTCTTATTAAGCTATATACCTTTATCCGATGCTACTACTATACCAACTGCAGGTAAAATACCTATTGCTTTAGAGGATGGTAAGTTAGATCCAGGTTGGATGTCTGATCTTTTCTTAAATAAGATTGGTGAAGATAGTACTACTGGTTATGCAGAAGTAAGTGAAAGTAGAGATATCCACATTAGAGGTGGAATAGTTGATAACACCTTAACTGGAAATGTCAACATTCAAGGTGGAGGAACATATAGCTCATCTATTATATCTCCAGCTAAGGGAGTTATTGCTGGTTATGATGCTGTAGAAAATAAAGGTGGAAACATTGAATTATATGCCGGTGCAGGCGGAGATAATATATCTTCTATTGGTGGCTCGGTTATTATTCAATCTGGCACTGGTACAGCTTATGATGGAACAATAGATTTAAATAATATTAAAATTAATAAAAATAATACCATTTATACTAATGAACTTGCTATAAGATTACAACAAAATGATGGTGTTAACAATACTAACTATGTAGAGTTAACTAATTCTGGGTTGTCTTACATACATGATAATTTAGTTAATGATAGTGATGATTATGAGTTCACTTTAAATAGTGATGGAACAGTAACTACTAATAGACCTAATGTAGCTAATGGTATTACCTTACTTAATAATAGATCTTTAGTTCCATTTGATAATCTTCCTAAAACTGTTTTAGTAAACAATATAGGCGATTTCTTACAAAATCAAGTTATTAATACTAACTTAGGTAATGTTATAGTTGGAAACGTTGGTCAGAATACTTCAATAACTTTAAACGACGCTGGTTATACAAATGAAGCTAGAGAGCTTACTTTTGTTTTAACTATGCGTGGTTTATATAATATGACATGGCCAGTTAATGTTAATTGGTTATCTGGTAGTGCTCCTGAAATAGCTTATGGAGAAACTGCTATAATAAAGTTATTTAGAGTAGCTAATGGTGAGTGGGTTGGCTGGAAGGTTGGAGATGCTGTTAATTCTGAAGAAGTTGCTAAAGAGATTGGAATCGATAATAATGAAGCTCCTTTAGATAATTTTAGTGGAACTTTACATAAATATGTTAGTGAAACTATCTGGGCTCCTGGTCAAGAACCTACTAAATTATCTAGCTCTTGTACAGCAGTAGCATTAGATAATGTTGCGTATGGTGAAACTGAAACTATAACTGCCACAGTTCCTCAAGATGCTACAGGTGATGTTACAGTCACTGTAAATAATGTAGATTATACCGGAGCAATATCTAATGGAACTGCTTCAGTAAATATTACTGACTTAGTTCCAGGAGAATATCAATTTGAAGCTGTATATAATGGTGACTCTAAATATGAATCTAGTGAAACATATAGTGGAAGCTTTACTATCTCTAAAGCAGATAGCTATTGTAGATTTGATAGCGTAACATTTGATACCAGCAATAATAAGTTAACAATTAGAACTGATAGTACTCCAAGAGACGAAAGAGAAACATCTATTTCAGTACAATTTAAGATCTATGATGAAAATGATAATATTGTTTATAGTGATCTTGGTTATGTGACGCCAACAAATGGTAGTAATGGGTTTGTGGTATATCTTAATACTGAGAATATTGATAATGGTACTTACAGACTTAATATTCTGCGCTCTGGTAGTGCTTACTACAATAATAGTGAAAGCGACTATGAGTTTGTACATACTACAGCTCGTTTAGGTGGCTAAATGGAGTCTACTAAAAACAAATACTCATACTATTCAGTATTTGAGTCTTTAAATCGAAGAAGAGCTAATAAGACTAAACTATCTAACGAAAATCTAGATATTGACTATAGTTATAATGAACCGCCCCCTAAACAAAAATATACTAATATAGTACTTATTGATGATGTATTAGATACAGAGGTAAATTATACTATGTTATATAATGCTAAAGTTGGAACTATAGTTCCAATTAGGATTGAGGATCTTCCCAATATGAAAGATAACTGGATTAAGTGCGATGGTGCTACATATACTAAAGATCAATATCCAGCTTTATTTGAATTACTTAAAGATTCTTTTTATAACGAGTTTATTACTGGTGACGAAGTACCTTTATATACTGATGAATTCGTGGTACCAAAGTTAGATAATAAAAAATTAGAGGATACTGAAGTTGTTTTCATGATCAAAGCTTTTGGCAGAGAAAAAGGAAACTACCACTTAAAAAGAGATAATCAAACTTAATATTGTTAAACCTAGACACTGGCTATCTTTAGCTAGTGTCTATTTTTATTCTGAACAAATAAAGAAGAACTTTAATATTGTCTACAGTGTGGTGCTAGCTATAGCACCTCTTATTAACTCCCACATATAGGAGGGATGAAAGGAGAAATGCAATTACTTAAAAATAAACTACTTTTAGTTAAAGAGTTAGCCCTTAGACTTTATCATAAAGCTAAGGGAGAGAAAGTTGATGAGGAAGGTTTGTCACCAATATTGAATAAACCAAAAAAATCTATTGAGTATAGTAATGTAGTTAGAAGAATGTTACTATTTGTATTTACAGCCCAATGGACTATGTTATTACTTACATCTGAAAGAATGTACCTAAGACATGGAGATCTTGGAGCTAATTGGACCAAACTTCTTATAGCTATTGTTGGGATGATGTCAGTTATATTAGGGTTTTACTTTAGCGGCCAGTATTCTGATAGAAATAGTGAGGAGTTTAAGAAGATAAAGGAGTATGATAATGATAGAATGGATGAATATAAAGAAGAAGTAAAAGAATTTGCAGAGGATACTAGTGCAACTCCTAAAGCTATTTTAGATGAAGATAAAGAGGATGACGAATAATGTTTAATAAATTACAACAATGGTTATTAAAGTTAATAGGTAGTAGGTTTTCATCTGTATCTATTATAATGGTCCTTGGATTCTTATGTTACTATTTTAATATTTCTGCAGCTACATTGTTTGAATGGTATCATGGGGATACTAGTAAACTTACTGTTGCACTTAGCATTGGAGCTTTAGTTTCATTATATATTTCTGCTGATCTCATTATGAGCAGATTAAAACATATTGGTGATAAAGTAGATCGTCATGATGAGATATTTAATAATGCTGCTTCTATTAATAAAGATAACAAAGAAAATTTAGAAGTAGTTCTTAAAAAGATCGATAGTATAATACAAGAACTTGGTAATACATCTAATGTTGTCATTATACTGATACAGCAGAGTATTTATTTAGTTAGACCTTCAATAGATATAGTAGCAAGCCAGTATCTCAGTTTTACGGAACCTTTAAACGATCTTCAAAAGCAGGCTTTAAAAAAGCATATTGATGCTGAAAAGATTAAGTTTATTAGAAATATGTCTTACTTTGTTACTAGATTCTTCGATCCGGATTTAAGAACTACTATGTTTAATCAAATGATTAAAACTAGCATTGACAAAGCATTTGAAAGGTGCTACAATGGGCTTGTAGCTGGATTAGATAAGGAAGGATCAGATTATGCCGCTAAATTATCAGAAGTTAGATTAGTTGAAGATGGGGTTGTTCAGGATCTATTAAAGGGTGTTTTAAATATAGACTACGATATGATTGATCCTAAGTTTAAGAGTAGAATGCCTGTTGATTTGTAGAAAGGAGTGATTTGATGAACAAAGGTGTAGCTAGGTTCGAAGATAAATGCACCGGTCATGGGTGATTCGGAAGTAGACCCAACATAGAAGCAAGCGAGAACGTATTTGTTAATGGTAAAGGTGCTCATGCGGTTGGGCATCATTGGGCGTCACATAGATGTGGTAAACGTTCTCACGATGGGGTCCTAGCAACAGGTGCTGCTAGAGTTTATGTAAATGGACGTAATTTAGGCCATATAGATGCCGAAGTTAGCTGTGGAAGTCTAGTAAAAGATGGCTCCAATAATGTTTTTGTAAATCCGGATTAAAGAAAGGGAGATTTAATTGAGTTTTGCATTGCATGAAATACCGAATAATTTATTGTTAAATGAAGAGGATATTAAGAATCTATTACACAATCAAGTAATTGAAGATGCTAATAGAAGTTTAGGGCTTAAGAAGTACAATGTTAATGCTACTGATATATGTGGATGTATAAAGGCTTTATATTTTAAATTTAAGAATATAGAGCCTTCTAATCCTCCATCCTATCCATATTCTCCAATAGTACTTAATGTTGGTTCTGTTATACATACTATAGTGGAAATGCTTTTAAAACCAGAAGAAAAAGAAGTTTCTATTAGGTGTAGTCTACATGGGTTTAACCTGAATATGAGAGCAGATGCTATATATCATAATAAGGTACTTCATGAATACAAAACTATTGATAATATAGACGAGAAGACTACTTGTAAAGAAGATCATTTGAAACAAGCGGCTATTTATACGTATTTATTAAATACCTATTGTAATAGACAGATTGAATGGATCCAAATTATCTATATAGCTAGAGGTAAAGTTAATGTTAAAGTGTTCAATATAAAAGTTACACCTGAACTAATGTCTAAAGTAAAAGATAGATTAGACAGGCAGTTAAGTTATTTAAGAACTTGTTTAGATAGTAATACTGTACCATCATTTGAAAATGAATTTTGTAAATGCAGTAAATTCTGCGAGTATTATGAGTTCTGTAAATCATTATCATCATAATATAGAAAGGATGTCTTATTAATGCTTTTTGGATTAGAGTTTAAAGATCTTAGTAAGTTTTTTATTAGGCTGGATGATGTTAGTCTGGAGAATATCATTCCACTTAAAACTGAACAAGAATATACTGGTTGGAGATTTACATTTAGTGATGAGGTAGTGTGGTTGCCGATTGGTAATGTTAATGAAGTACTAGATTATGCAATTGCTTTTAAATTGCTATCTGAGGCGGGTTTATATAATGTATTTAATGATTATACAGTGTATGGCGATGATGTTGGTCTGGTTAATAAAGTACTTTCTATTACAGATAGTGATGTTGTTAAGAACATGACTAACAATAAAAATATTGAGATTAATCTCAATACTATTACACCAACTCATATAGAAGAAGATAAAGTTGAAAAGACAACACATATTGGGATCTTCTTTGATGATTGTATTGACTATCTCGTTCATGATGATACATTTGATGAAGTTTATTTAATGACTAAAGGAAATGCAGCAGATATAGCCGGATATCTATTTTCAATTCAAATGGCTACCTTTAGAAAAGACAGACAAGTTCTCTGTGAAAGAGTCTGGTTATGTAATGATCTTGCTTTAATGAAGTTCAGAATTGTAAGAAGTTAAAAAAATAAAACTCTAGAAGAGACGCAAATCCCTTCTAGAGTTTTTTATTAGCCTAATATTTTCTTATGCTTTCCACACATTCTAAAGAATACATATGATATACTGCATCTAATAATACGAGTTTGCATACCAGGGGTTGCAAACTCACAACTCGAGCAAGATCCAATGCACCAAGTGAACTTATTTTTTAAAGAAGTTCTTAAATAATATGAAGTGTATGGGCACTGGTTATCATCGAGCCCGTATTCTTTAGATAACCCTTTTTTAAGAGGGCATTCACTACAATTAGTAAACTTTAAACAGCTGTTTAGCATAACTGCAGTAAATGCCAATCTTATACCAATTATTTTCCTATCTATCACGTCTATTAAAAATATCTCTAAATTTAGCCGCTATTTCTTCTCTGTTCATATCTTGTTTAACATCTTTTTCATATTGGTATCTTAAAGCACAGCATGAATATTTTTCAATATAAAGTTCACAATGCTCTTTTACACAATAAACTTCACGCTCACTGTTAGATCTAAATGGGCACATCTTTGAATCATTATTCATCGTTATCATCCTTTTTAGTCAATTCTTCATAAGCCTGATCGGCTAAATACACACCGCCTGCTAGTGCTCCCACCTGTAAAAGTGAGATCCCGCTTACCGCAAACAAAAGAAGCCCCACTGCTCCGCCAATCTTACCAAGAGTTTTAAGCTGCTCATCATTCATAGTTCTTTTCCTCCTATAAATTTTTTTTTGAATCTACTTTTCAAATACTTACTATCTAGAAATACCGTTACGAAATTCCTTCATTTCAACATTTATAGTATTAAATAATCTTATATAAAAATATGCTGATAATATCATGTAACTTAGAGCCTCATTACTAGCTACTACATAACAATAACACTTAATACCTTGTAGAGTAGTCTTAGTAAACCCTAATATTTTAGCATGCCTTAGCAGTTTGTCATATAACTGGTTATAATTTAAATTGCTCATCTCATTGTGTTTCTATCAATGAAAAACTTTGCATGTCTGTAGATATCTAGATTTATTTCTCTATCATTTTGTAATAAGCTTACACTATTTTCATCAAAATCATCTCCTAATCTAATGTTTAACCCAATTATACACGCAACAGGATAGATACTTTTAGTAGTACTTTTAGTAGTTCTATATAAAATATCTACCATATCCCCTATTCTCCAAATCATAGATTGATTATTAAAACTTTGGTTTGTTTTCATTTAAATTTAAGCAATTTGCCCAAAGATAGTTTACATTCAGATGTAGTATTATTAACACCTTTAAATTTACAATAACTACAATTATAGACATTATTGTAGCACCAATATGATACAGCGCTGCAGTAATTAGCTAATACTGGTAAATCTATATTTGATTTACCTAGGTTTAAATCATATGCATAATAAAGGAAATACCCTGCAAATTTTAACTCTTTGTGCTTGTACTGCCATTCTTCAGGTGGGCTTTTTAAAGTACAACAGCCACATAAGTTAAACTTACAGGTACTACATCCTTTATATAAACAATGGTTATTTACACAAATATACATCAACTTGTTAGCTATATTGATATTGTTCCACAACACTTCTTTATTAGTTGAAGTTATATGCTTTTTAAAGAAATCTCTAAGCATGATATATAATCCTTTTAATCGAATGGTTTATTTTCATAAGTTACAAATCTAAATATGTTGCGCAATTCTTTTATACTTCCAGTTATATCTCCACAAGATGGTCCATTGCTTCCAATAGGATGCCTATAATAATAGCATAAATTACAGGATGATAAGTGACAACTTGTCTTGAATAAATAGTTATTCATTAAGTTATTGAGTTTAGTTCTAATCTTGTCATTATCTTGTTTACTTAAGCACGCATTGTATTCTTCTGGAGTAATACCAAATAAGCACCTTCTTCTATTAGTAATCGGGATAACCATATGATAGACATTACATTCAAATACACAGTTATAGCAATGATCATTATTAAGACAAATATTATACAACATTATTTGAATAATAACCTGTTTTCTTTTTGAACAAATTATGAGAGCTTCTCTCCTTTCAACTTTAGAAAGATCGATAACACTTATATAATATATATAAGAATTTTAATATAAAGAGGTGAGTACAATACCTACTATCAAAAAGTTAAAGATAAAAGTAGATCCTAATAGTACTCCACAAGAAGTTGGAGATATGATGAGTAAGGGTCTGCATATGATGAAAGATTTTGAACATGAAATGCACCATCACCCATTTGGTCATAAGTTGATTTCTATTGGAAAACCTATGATGATGGGTGGATTACATAACGCTTTAAATATGATGGAGCCTGGTGTATTACATCATATGTGTCATCATAGTGGTCATTGTGGCGGTCATCATGGCTGTAAACGACTTATCAATAATATTATTAAGGGTATTATATTGTTTCTTATTTGGAAAATCTTTGAAAGTATTGACAATAGATGCTGCGGCATGTGTGAAAGTGAATGCTTACATAAGTTTAAAAAAGATTTAAAAGAAACTTATAGTAAAATTAGCAAAGTAAACAGTTTACTTAATGAAAGTTCTTTAGTATTAAATGATGATCATAGGACTGCTATGAAAGTTAAAGGTCTTTTAACCATAGAAAACATGTTTAAAGATCTAAAAAAAAAGTCAATGATTATATAAATAAGATACCTGAAACAACTAAGAGAAAACTTAAAAAAGCAGCTAAAGTTGGAGCAGTAGTTGGTGGTATGGGATTATCTTTTTTTGGGGATTCTAAATTACAAGACTATATGACTTCTAGAATAGATCAAGCATTACCAGATAATGTTATAGCACAGGTTTTAAAATCTACAGAGAAAACATCCGATCAATATAAGCTATTTTTAACACTGCAAAACCAGAAAAAATGGCTTATCTCTCACAAAGAGAGTAATTCACCAGTGTCGGCAGTGTTAATGAAGCAATTAAATCCTGGTGATGATGAGTCTAATTATATGATGAACAAAGCTATGCAGTATAGTAACGAATATCATAGATTCTTACGTAGTGTAGATAACCCTGAAGTAAAGAGGACGTTATCTTTCTTGAATATTCCAATTCCGAATCAAAAACATACACGAGTAAAAACTAAATCAACTGCTGGCCCTCTTGAAACTTCAAAAGTTAAAACATTAAGGGACTGATTAAATGAATAACAAACGATATATAGAAGATTTATGTGTTAAAGAGCCAAGGCTTAAAACAGTATTAAAAGAAATGGCTATAGATACTAAAAAAATGGGGGCTAAATCGTATAATCCAACTACAGTAAAGGGCTTAGTACGATCTGTCAAAACCAGGGGTAAATTAGCTAGAAGAGCTTTAGCTAGAGGATCTAAAGAAACTGGTAAATTTGCATCTGCAGTTGCTAAAGGAATTACTAAAGATGTTGGAACTGGATTATCAAGTTTAAAAGAAAAAGGGAATGATCTTATATTAGCTGCATATGTCAATGCTTCACTTAAAGCTAACGAAATATCTAAGGGCTTATCCCATTTTGGTAGCTCCAGTAAAGGTGCTTTAGATGATTCAGTCAAAGGCGTTAAATTAGGGAGTACTGTAATAAAAAAAGTTATTAATACTAATACTCGTTTAAAAAATGCTTTAAACTCTGTTATAGTTGAATATTTAACTGACCCTCGTAAAAAAGCTCTACTTTTAAAAAATATGACAAGCGCTAACCCAGTTTCAGCTGCGGCAGCAGTAGCTATGGGAATAACTGCAAATCTTAGCGTACAGCTCAATAAAGAATTTAATATTACTGGTAAAGTACTAGATCCTAGAGTAGAAAGGTTACTAATGAGTGATAAAGTTAAAAACGCTATAGGTAGTTATATGGCAGTATATTTGTTAAAAAAAGCGTATCCAGCTATTAAAGCCGGAGTAGAAGCTACGGCAGATTATTGGGATGATTTCATGTCGTTTTTAATGTAACATGAATAGTATATATTTAAACACATATAACGTTCTTATTGAAATTAACCAAGATATCAGCATAGCCATTATCAATAAAGAGCTAAAAAATATAGAAATAAAAAACTTAAACCAAGAACAGTTTTAAACACATAGGAGTGTGATATATAATGAAAGATAAGTTACATTCACTTATTGAAGGAATTAAATATGAAGTTGATAGGGGTTATCCCTCATTAAGCGAAAGTGAGAAAGCCGAGATATTTGAGTCTATTATTTATGAAAGCCTTATTACTGGCCTTACCGAAGCATTAGATTTAAATAAGGCTACAGATCCGAAAGCTAGAGAATTTTTAGCTAAACATACTGGTGCGAACCTTCATCCTGTAGCGGCCGCTACAAAGCGTATTCAAAGATCGGGACGAATTATAGATGCCACTAAGGGAGATCCAGAAAAACTTCTAGCTAGAAAAGAAAAGTTAACAGGAAAGGTTTTAGCTATTGTACAAAAGCTTACTAATAGATTTGGCTTGGATCCTAAAGAGGTTGCTAAAGAAATAGTTGCAAATAGCGGATATGATATAGGTATAGATTAATAAAAAAAAAGAGCAGCGTGTTTTCTGCTCTTTTATCTAATCGCGCAAGGTTACTGAAGATCGAAACACTCTTTAACCTTGTTCTTCATTACCCATTTGTCGTAATCGTTATCAAGCTTGATCGCAAGAATAGCGATAACGTACACCATAGCGACAGACCCAAGAGAGTAAAACACAAACTTCATAACACTCACCTATCCTTTCTTAAAACATTTTATTGTACATAGCATCAATCTTGTTAAAGATCTTATCCAGATTAAATGCGATGTGATACGCTACAAATGGACAACTCAAAATTGCTGTAATAGTAATATTATCCATATTATTGCCCCCTTTTAAAATGCATTTCTGTTGCGGTTATATATATACGAACAAAGTTTAAAGGTAACTTGACCAATTGTAAAAAGGATGCTATAATTTTTACATCTTAGTCTAAGTAGAAAGGAAGAGATCTAGTTTGAAGTTAAATTTGTTTCAGTTTTTGAAATCAGTGTGTAACTTTAAATTGATCTCTTCATCTGGCAATATCCAATCGGATTTAGAGTATTATTATAATCAAACAAACTATGATTTAGATCAAATGTTTACAGACTTTGGCTTAGTATATGATGAGTTTTGGACTGAAATAAACATCCCTAAAATCAGTTCATCCAATGATCTTAATATTAAGCTAGTACAGCCAAATCAAGGTTGTTATAAACATATAGTAAAGATAGATTTTAAAAGGGCGTTTACTAACTATGTAGTTAAGTTAATGGATCCAAAAGAGCTATCTATCTACAACTATTATTGTAACAAAGTATCCAGATTACATATGTTTGAGTCAGCTAAGAAGTATCTATATAATTACTTCTTAACTAATATAATTAGTAATAATAAGCTAAAGGAACTTAGATATGGTGTGTATGAAGATGTTTTATATTTAGCGTCGCACTATGGTGATATAATTAAGTCTGAAGTAGATGGATGTTATGTCCAAACTAATAGAGAAGATTGTTCTTATTACAATGTATATGGTGAGTATAACACCAAGCTATATGATAGTATTTATTTTGTAGATAAGTTACAAATTATGCAATCGAAAGACAAGATACAGATAAAAGGTATTAATAAGAATACTCCAAACATACTCTATAAGTTGATTAGGGATTTAGCTAAAGAGAAGAATGATAGAGTTATTTATAATTATTTTACAGATCCAACTATACATATCTCTGATTGGTTTCATAAAAGTGATGATGGTAACTCTATTAAAATTATGTTGAAGAACATGTCAGTTAATGCTAAGACAGAAACTTATGATGATATTAAAAAGATTCAGAAGTATAGCGAGTATATCAATAGGGATAAGTACTTTGATAGTGTAAAAGGTACTTTGATCAAACTAATGAACCAAATTATTCTGAACAAATAGTAGAACCATATAGACTGCTTTTCTTTTATACCTTGGGTGGGGTATATAGAAGAAGAGTGGTCTTTTATAGTATATGGTTTATAGTTTTTTTTGAAACTTAATGTGTAGATGAGAGGAGGTGAGATGCAGAAACGCTATGTTGTTAAATTACTTATTTGATGAATATAAAGAATTAGAAGTATACTTTAGTAAGTTTGCTGAAAACGAACTTATGCTACCTGTGTTGGCAGAGTCGATTAATGCTCAGCTAGGTAAAGGAATACTGGTAAAGAGATTTCCTTTCTGGAGAAGGAATGTCCCTGTAGTATTTGATAAAGAAGATAACAAGATCTATATAAATTATAGACAGTTAGATTTTTTAACACCATTACTTAAATCTTTGAATCCATTACAAAAAGAGAAAAAAAGATATAAGAGTATTGAAGAAGACGAATTCGCCCATATCTTATCTGGATTGTTCTATCACGGTATACATGCGTATAACTTAAGAAATAAGGGAGTTCTTATTAAAAACGAGTTAAATTTAACTTGGTATAAGAAGTTCTTCTATATGAACATTTATACATATGGAACTAACCCGATTGCTACTACAGATAGAGATAGAGGAGATAATGCAACAGCAAACTTCTTTTCAGGTAGATTGAATACTTTAGTAGCTAAACAAGTTAGTGATCTTATTTACAGACCATTTATGCAAATTATACTTCAGTACTATGAAGCATATGCTTATAATAATGCTAAGTTTACTTCAGATCAAGAAAAAAGATTAGATTTTATGTTTACACAATTAAATCAACAGATAACAACTCAATTAGAGGAATGGAATTATTCACAACCTGATTTAGACTTTTTCCATGGATGGTTGAGATCCTTTATGAGAGAATTCAAGATATGTTTTAGAAATAATGATACTATTATACTTAATCAGGATCAAGACATCATAAACATTCAAGAGTTTAACTGTTTAAATTTACGATCTATACAAACCGCATATTATCACATGAAACCATATATGGTTAGCAATGTAGAAGAGCCAAATGATGGTCTTAGACATAGATATCCTGCTCCACCTTTCAGAGAGTTATACTCTATAGCAGAACCGTTAGCTCAGACTTTAGCAGTTGGTGCATATGAGATTAAAAAACTCAGAACTGCAGAGGATTTGCAAACGCTCTGTGCAAGAGGATTAGCTACATTAAGTTAATAATAAATTGTAACATTGATTAGTTAATATTGACTCCCAGTTTAAAAAAAAAACTAGGGAGATTTTTTGTTATGTGTTTAAGATGAATAATAGATATCATCTTGAATATGTAGTTTAAACCTTTATAAAGGGTGTGATTAAAATACCTATAAATACATTTCCTGGCGTTTATGTATCTATAAACGATAATTCAAACGTATATGCTGAAGCTGTACCAGGGGCCATAGGGTTTATGTGCATCCTTTCTGAGAAAGGACCTGATAATAGACCTGTTATGGTCACAAGTGTTACTGATTTAATTACACGTTACGGTAAGCCTTCTATCAGAAAGTATGGTCAGGCATGGTATGTTGCTAAAGAGTATTTAACAACTTTAAATAACCTCTGGGTTATGAGAGTTTTACCTTCAAATGCTACCTATGCTACATTAGCCCTTAAGCTTAATCATGAGGACACAACTGTTCCTTATAATATTAGTAAGGATGCAGATGGTAAGACTGTTCTTACAGAGATTAGCACCAATGATGGCGACGTTGTTCTTACTGTTCCAGATCTTAATTCAGAGACAACTACTCTTACAGAGATCTTAGAATCAGTTCCAACCGGAAAGTCTGTTGAATTCCCAGCCACAACTATTAATAGAACTGCTTCATACGATCAAGATATTATTCTTATGGGTGCTAGAAATGGTGTCGCTGCAACAGAAGATCCTAGAGTTGGTAATGAAACTGTCTTTAATGGTCCTATTGAGGGTAGCACAACTCTTAAACTTGACGGGTTTACTCTTGGGGAGTATGCTTTAACTAACGATTATGCAGATGTTGAAGAAGTCGACGTTAAGAATTGTAGAATTTTAGGTCTCGCTGGTGCTAATAATACAGTTCCAGAAGAGTATTCTGAAAATATTGCTGTTGAAGAAGAGCAAGATCTTAATGTCAATTACGTTACTACTAGAGACTACAAGTTTGTTGATGTTGAGCTTAAAGATATTAAATCTGTACCAGAAATGGCTTCATACCTTAGCGGAGAAAATAGTCAGGCTGATATAATTTTCTATCCATATGGTAGAGGAGAGTATTATAATAGACTTGGCATTAAACTTACTAAGGCTAAGAAATCCTATCCCAATGCATTTATAATCGATGTCTACGAGGCTAGTGAAGATTCCTCATCCAATATGCTGCTTGAGTCTTTCACAGTTTCATTTGATATAGATGCTAAGGATATATCTGGATCATCTTTATTCATTAAAGATGTTCTTGATATGTATTCTGACTATATCAAGTGCGAAGTTAGCAACAACATTGGTATGTATGAAGAGGATTCTGAAGAAACCACTGAAAGCGGCGATGTTAACACTTTAAATGTCAAATATGATAATCTTGCTACAACTACTATTAGATCCTTTAGTGGTGGTAAAGATGGTAGTATGTATGATAAGAATGGCAATCTTAATTGGGATGTTGAAGCCCCTGTTATGAATACCGATGGTGAAGAAACTGGTGATTTTGAAAATATGACCATGGCTTTAAGCAATGCTTATATGGGATTAGTTATTAACCCAGAGACTGGTGAGTATAATGAAGAAATCACTGACACTGAAAATATGGACTTTACCGTTGTATTTGACGCTGGATGGCCTTCACCAGTTAAGAAAGCTATTGAAACTCTGTGTGATTCAAGAGAAAGCTGCTTTGGCTTCTTGGATAATGGAGTTGCTTCTGAAAACGGAAATCGTGGCGCAGATGTTGCTTTAAAGGTTAGACGCGGCGAGGATCCAAATCATTCTCATACTTTCAATAATTATAGATTAGCCTTATATGAACCATATACTAAGTTATACGATTCATTTACCGGAACTTATTTCTGGGCTACGCCAATTATTCACGCTGTTTCTTGCTTTGCTAGAACTGCTAGAAATTATAATATTTGGTGGGCGTTTGCTGGTCTTAATAGAGGAGCTTGCTCCGGTATTAAGGACTACAGATATAAACTTGCCGGTGGGTATAAAGATATGTTTAAAGAGTCTGAGCTTAATCCAATTATGAGATTTAACCAGGGCGGAGACGTTATTTGGGGCAACTGGACCACAAAGCAGACTCCGTCAGCTCTTAAGAATATCCACGTAGTTCTTTGCTTACAGTATATTCATAGAACTCTTGAAAGAAACCTCAAGCAGTTCGTTTATGAATTTAATGATGCAATGACCTATTCTAGAATTAATGAAACAGTTAGTGGCTTTTTAGGCACATTACAATCTCAGAGAGCTCTTGAAAGCTATAGCGTCTCTGTCGGAGCTACTGAATATCAGAAGAGAAACAATCAATGCACTGTCAGTGTTGATCTTAAGGTTACTGGTGTTATTGAGATTATTAATGTTTCTCTTAACGTGAATTAATAGGTGGTGATATATTATGCCTATAAATCCTTTTGTTGGTTCTACGTTAAAATATGATGATAGAATGAGAGGTATGTTCGGAGGTCATAAGCACTTCCTAGATCCATATACCTCAGGTTATCATTGGATTGGTTTCTTTTTACCAAAAACATTTGCCCCCGGTACTGATTTAGAATGCGGTAATTTCTTGGCTACAGTTTGCCAGCAAGTTACTATTCCCGGTATTACGGTTAATCCTATTGAGTATAATGGGCTTAATGATATGAAATGGTATGTTCCTGGAACTACAGTTCTTGAGAGAAATAGCCTTGATTGCACATTCGTCGAAATGGAAGGCATCCCTGTTACTCAGATTCTTGGTAGATGGGTTACGTTATTTAGGAATGTTCTTTATGGCATCGCAGATCCTGGTGTGTTCAATACTACCCAGAGAGGAGAAGTGAACCACTATTCACAGGGTAACTATAAGGGCAAAATTGCATACGCTACAATGCTTCCAGATGCATTAACAGTTCAGTTTGCCGCAGTTTTTACGGGCGTTTTCCCAATTAAAATTCCTACAGATATCTTTGAGACACAGAGAGCTACGCAGGAAAAGAAGGAAATCCAGGTAACATTCCAGTTTGATCAGATGTTAACTGGTACCTCTGTTGATAATTATGTTGCAGGCTTAGTCTCTTCAACCAGAGAGTCTACTATTGGTGTTGTCGATAATGTGTACACTGGCGACATTAATGGTGGTGGCGGTGAAGGCGGCTTAGGCGGACTTACTATTGTCTAGTCTGGAACAACAATTTAATTAAAAAGTATTATTAATTATACAGTGTATAGCTCATTCATTGGGCTATACACTTCTTTTATTCTTTAAGAAAGAGGTGGTGAGACTAGAATATGCCTAATGCATCACCAACAACAAAAATAATACCTTCGTTTGATCCTTTTGATGTAAAAGATCAACTTGTAGAGCTTGCACAAGACTATTTTAATCTTGATGAAATCGATACCTATGAGTCAGGATTTATGGGGTATCTTATACAAGCTTTAACTTATTTAACTAGTGACGTTCTTTATCAGAACGCTTTTGCTTATAATGAAGCATTCTTAAATAGAGCTTTATTAAGATCATCCGTAACTAATATTGCTACTCAGTTAGATTATAAAATTAAATCAGCTACTCCAGCGTCTGGCAATTTAACTATAGCAGTTCCAATTAATATGGAAAGTACATATGGTACTTCTATAAAGATTAGTGCTGGTACAAATATATCAGCAGGATCTATACCTTATAAGGTGTATAATACATATTATATTAAACAAAACAGTACAGGCTTACATGTTACTTCATATAATCCAGATACAGGTATCGTTGAAGCTATACCATATAATATAGAGATGTATGACGGTCAAGTTACAGTTGTGTTTGGAATTCAAATATGGCAGATTAATATTTACACTTACGACTTTTCATTTGAAAACCCAACATTATACCAATTTTATAAGACTAGTTTTACTGGGTTTGAGGGAGAGGTATATAAAGTATTAGTTGAAGTTGAAGAAGAAAAGTATATGGAAGTTAAATCTATTTATCAGTCTGGCTTTGATAGTAGAGAATATGAAATGGATATAATGAGCATTGAAGATAACGAATACAAGATTACGTTAAAGTTTGGTAACGGTATATATGGATACCAGCCAAAGAATGGAGCTGAAGGTAGGGTTACTATTTATACTACTCTAGGCTCTAAAGGTAACATATCTTCTGGTGTAGCTAGATTTGATGAAAGACTAATTAATACGTTAGATCCATCTGAAGGTGAATTAGATGTATTGAGTAATAATAGTTTAGCTATCCAAAATGGTAGAGATGCCGAAACTTTAGAAGAAATTAAAAGACACACTATTGAGTCTATCAGTTCAGCTAAAAGATTAGTTACTGAAGAAGACTATAAAGGATATGCTGGTGTTACTGGTTTAACTAATATAATAGCATTGCCAATGCTAAATAGGAGAGATGTAGTTGGAAATGATATTACTATATATAATGCTTTATATGACGATGATTATAAATTAGTCCCAACGGCATCTATTCCAGTTAGAATGGATTCGAGTAATAGTTATATAGCTAAGGGCTCTGAATTAATCGGATTTGATGGATATTCTTATTGTTGCCCGTTTGATATAGTATATGATGATAGCTATGATGTACCAACTACACAGTATATTTATAATTTAGCTAGTACTAGAATTGCGCCTATATTATTTACAGATACTACTCCAGAAGATGTAGAAATGGCTGTAAGAATGTTACAAGCTAGAATATACCAAAATAGAGAACAGATTGGGTATACTGTAGAAATAGTTAAATTAGAGTCTATGAATCCAGCGAATATTAGTGCTAAACTTTTTATTAATGATAATGAAGAAGCACTAGATATGACATTTACCCAGCAGTATAATAATGATACTGTTGTGAATATGTCATCTACATTACTTCCATACAATCACTTACCTACTGGATCTTTTAATTGGAGAGTTGATTTATACTATACGTATCCAAATACAGAAGATCCTGTTTACTACGCTACCTATAACGGAAAATTTAACTTATTTGAAGAGGGCAAACTTGTTAATGATTCTAGCGTTACTGAAAGAACTCAAGCTGAAACTACAGAATCATATATAACAGTTCCAACTGTGGATTTTGTGTTTGAAGATAATAAAGACTATGGTAGATTCATAATTCCTATTTTGTTAACTGAAACTACAGATATGTATGGAAATGAAATAGACCACAGTACTTTTAAAGTACAATGCTTTGTTGGAGAAACTGAATATAAAATGAGTTTAAATGGTATTAATAAAGATGATGGAAAGTATACATATGCATCTGATAGAATACCAATTAAAGACATAGCTATTGGCGAGTTTGAAACTGTATTTAAAGTGTACATGAAAGATGAAAATGAGGAGTTTGTAACTCCAAACAATATTTACACTGCTAACTTTACAATTATGCAAAAAGGTAAAAGAATATTAGATAGTATATCAGATAGTGCAGTCGATAATCATACCGAACCAAAGATTGAGCTTATACATCTTGGTTTAACATCTATTGCTATAGCTTCTCCAGATAATGGAGAGAATTACGAATTTACATGCAATATTAACAAGCTTCCACAGAATGCCGCTTCTAACATAACTGTAAATTTAACTATGACTACCAATAGCTATGATATGACACAAGATAGAGAATACTATATGGAATATACTGGAGATATAATTGAAGCTACCGATGAAGAAGGCAAAGCTAAATCATCTGTATGTGTATTTGTATCACCAAAAATAAAGGCTAGTAATATTCCAACTGGACAAGTTACATTTAAAATCACTTTAAAGTATAAGGGTATCAATATTACCACTTATAAACAATCTTGTATTTTTAAACAAGATATATCTAGAATCATTAGATCTGATGTTCATAAGTTTAGCGATGGATTATGCTATGCATGTAATGTACCAGTAATACTTAAAGAGTGGTATGATAAAAACCTAGATTATCTTGACCAAGAAATATTATCTAGATTTTTATATCTTAGTGAAAATTTTAATACATATGGTATGCTTACTGATAGAATTAATGTTAAGTTTGTTAGAACATGTGGTAAGTCAGTTAATATGAGACTTAATAACTATATGCCTAATCCAGTTAAAACGTATAGTGATGATTTTAGTATTGATTTACCGGCTAAGATCCATGTTAAATTATATGTATCGGAAGATATTCGAATTGATATTAATGATCTTATTACTGAGGCCAAAAACATTATATATACTTTCTTACAGTTAAAGTCTGGGTTTAATGCAAATATCTATAGATCAGAATTGGCTAGATACTTACATGATTCTTTAGAAGATATTATGTTCTGCGAAGTAGTTGAACCTACTGATGAAATTATATATAACTTTGATATTGATAAGATACCTAGATCTCAGTATGAAGTTTTATATCAGTATTGCCCAGAATATATTTGGTTTGACAAAGATAACATAACTGTTGATGTAAAGCTTATGTAATAAAAAAGGAGGGCTGCTAACACAGCCCTCCTTCATTTAGTCTTCTACTCTAGCTATTTCAGATACTTCAATTGGTGCAATTTGACACCCATTAAATCTCCAACCAGGTGTCATTATTTCAAACTTTGCCTCATAATCTTCTTTAGTTTTATTACCACCAATAAGCTTAAAAACTCCAAGTCGAAATCCTGGGTTTTGTCTAGTCAGTGTAATAACCTTCCCAGGAACCTCGATTGGTTCCACCTTTAGATCTTTTAAAAACTGAACTAAGTTTCTTTCCACAAAAGATAGTTCATCTTTATGTACATACAGATAGTCAAAAATACCCCCATGCTCATTAAGTTTCATTAGTAGTTCCGCTGTTTTTCTCATTCCAACATCCTCCTGATATAAAGTATAAGTAGTTTATAGACTTACTTAAGTCTTCTTAAATCTAATAGACAGATATATGCAAATACTAGTATATACATACAATTTTATATAGAACCACTATTAACTTTCATATATCTATTTTTAGATAAAGCTTTTTGAAGTATGCTTAATCTGCACAATACCTTATTCCTTATCTTACAATAATTACATACACCGGTAAATTCATCAGAATGACAAGTAGCTTTATCAAACAATGAACTTATCTTACCAAATGTCGGCTCTATATACCACGATCTCCACCTAATTAGTATACATTTGCTGTATTCATGAAATTCACAATTAGAGCTACATTTAGCACTACTAAAGCATACATTTAATATCTTTATCATATATGCAATAGTAATAGTTTTGTTATTCATCCAAATCCTCATACTTTCTTTTTATAGATTTAAACTGTTTAGCATAATATCTTTTCAAATACACTACTTTATCACCTTTCTTAGAACCCATAAGACTAATAAGCAGAGTACTACTCACCTTAGTTACCTTATGATCTTCAAACTGAGCTTCTTTGAGCTCGGTAAGAAACTCGTATGCAAATTTATACTTGGTTTTGCTAAATATATTGATAATTCTATCAATATCATATCCATTATCATACCTGTCTTCAAAGTTATATATAATATGCATTCTAATCTTAGACCATTGTTCATATGGCATATTATAATAACCTTTTCTATCCATAAATACAAACAATATATCAAACTTTCTAGCAACAGAGTTGATACAATAGCAATTAAGTTTAGCCATCTATATCATCTCCTTGTTAAATAAACTCCTGAAATATATTTTTTATAGGGCACAGTATCGACATACATAAGTCACTTACGCAACACTCGCGTACTCCATATATTAAATAATTAGCTTCTTTTTGCTGGTAGAACCTAGTTTTAATATAAATTGATGAGTCTACTGTTCTAGGATTGCATTTATGTAGCATACACTTATTTAAAAGTACAATATACGATAGATGATACTTTATATAGTTCATATGAATCAACTCCAATCCAATAAATCTTTTAGCACACTATGAAACCCAACAAACTTAGTAAATTTTTCATAATGTGTTATAGGGCAAGTATCTGTAAGAATATATCCAATAGCACTACAATGTCTACTTGAAAGTAATTTACTAGATTTCTTATAGTCTAATGAACACCTAACAGTATCATTCTTCATGCATCTATTTAGAGCTATAATGTGTATTAAAATCAGCTTTGAATTTTTCATAAGCTAATCACCTCCAAAGACAAGTTAGTATTAATATAATATATTTACGAAAATACAGCTGTAGTATAGCATCGCAGCATATAATAGTCAAGTCTTTTAGTCTGAACAAATATATAGATAAACCTTTGCATAAGAAAGGAGAGAAGTTAATTTGTTACCAAATATAGTATATAGCGGTTTGAGAAATAACAATGATTGGGATCGTATTCAAACCAGAACTATGGATCCTTATTCGTTGTTAAAATCAGATACTTTAAATCAAGTTAACACTATCTATGGAAATAATACTATCCTTACTGGTATGGAAATGAGCAGCAACCGTGCAGATGGGATTCTTAGTTTAAATATAAAACCTGGAAACTGCGTTAAGGACAAAGTCTTAATACAGTTTAAAGAAAGCACGCTTATATTTATACCATACGCTACAGATGAGATTAAAGAATTAGTAAAAGATAACTCCATAATGGTAGTGGTTAACTATAAGTATGAGAAAGTTATACCAGCTCCAATAGCTAAAATTGAAGTAATACAAGAAGAAGATTATGATCCAGAAATACATTTAGGATTATATAGAATATTCTTTGATTCAGATGGTGAAGTTAGTGAGATTGTTAGATTAATTACACCTAAAGATAATGTAGTTTATGAGCAATTATTACAAGAAATTAATTCAACTGCTACATCTGCAATCTATAATGTTTTAGGAGAATTAGGTACAGAGGGAATAGGTGCTTTATTAGGGACATATATGAGAGTTAAGGGCACTTCTATTTCAGGAAATTATACAGATAAAACATATTATTTATGTGATGTAATTCCACATGTTTCTAGAAATCCAGTTACAGGATTAGGAGAAGTTTGGCAAGGTTCACTACATATAATTACTACTTTTGAAACCGATGGAAAATACTATCACAATGATTATGAAATAAGAATAGATCCTACAACTTATCCAGAAGAAGATCCTGACTGGACAGTATACACTAAATTTTTAACAACAGACTCTGGAATAAATTCTTATTTACCATATAGTGACGTATTAATATACAAGGATACTGAAAATTATTATGTGTATGTTTGGTTTAAAGGTAATATATGTGGATCAGTTGAAGTGTATGAAACAGAGTTTAATTCCGATCAGGTAGCTGTTAAGAATATCTCTAATAAAGAGCCTACCTCTTACGAAACCAGTGTATTAGCTTTGTCAGACAGAACAGCTACTATAAAATCTAATAGCTATATTAATAATAACATAGTTTGGAATGAATCTAATGATGGCCATTACGAAGATGGAGCAGGTCCCGATAGTGAAGGACATGGATTGGATGCAGATCTTTTAGACGGAAAACATAGAACCTATTATGAAGAGTTAGTTGATAGATTAAGGCAAGAATTGCAAGAAGCGGTAGAGGATTTAAACAATAAAATTAATGAACTAAGAGCATATGTTGATGAAACATTTATACCATTTACTGAAAAAGACGCCAATGGCGGAGTAGCTGTATTAACTAACACAGATGGTACTTATAAGCATAATGGTGAAACTGTTTTAGATGAATCAGAGAAAGGCGGAGTAGTTCCGCAATCTGAATTATACATCTTTAGAATGTTTGGTGACGATACCCATCCTGAAAGTGTTGAATTCACATATAGCAATAAAAATCCTACCGGCACTAATAGAATTAATTGTGAAGGCCATTTCCACGCAACAAAAGTATATAACCCAGCATATAAAGATATTGCAGAAGTTTTTGAAGCAGACCAAGATTGTAACATGGTTAACTGCGTCAGAAAAATTATGGCTTTAGATACTTCTTCTGGGTTGATAAGAAAATGTAGACCTACAGACTATACAATAGTCGGAGTATGCTCCGATACTTATGGATATTTACTCGGAGCTTCAGAAGATGATATCACTCAAACTGGGCATTTATTACCTATAGGATTAAC
>JAEEGL010951225.1_pt1 | contig 22807 bp, 17 predicted proteins | sample 9134231 | NCBI WGS metagenome assembly JAEEGL01 (sample SAMN16246548, study PRJNA631951) | gut metagenome | biome: gut microbiome; feature: rumen; material: fiber-attached | host: Bos | place: Iran: Karaj | collected 2018-10 | reverse complement strand
GGGCCGTACAAAATACCGTAGCATCTCCGGCACGGAACTGTTGTGCATCGGGATCCTGGCAGCCTTCGAACTCATCACCTTTCGAAGGGTGCTCTTCGGGGGATGGCTCATCGCCAGCGGCGGGGACGCGCTGAATGATGCGGACGGGCTGCTGGCAGTCCTCATGAACGAGCACTGGGTCCGGGCCATCCGGGGGCTGGAGCCCTGGGATACCTGGATGAGTCTGTATCCGGCCCAGGGGTCCGTGGCCTTCAACGACATGTACCTGATGCATGCCTTCCTGTACGTGCCGATGCGCCTGCTTGGGATGGACCGGTACGCGGCCTTCGCCGGGATGGTGTGCGGATGGCATGCCATCGGAACGGCCCTTTGGTATGGGATGAGCCGGAAGGTGCTGAAGTGGGATCCCCTGCCGGCACTTCTCGGGACTACCGCTTTTTCATTTGGCAGTTACTACCTGGTCAAGATCTGGCATTGCCAGTTTCTGGCTATGGCGCTGGTGCCGGTCATCATCGGAAGCGCGTATGTGTTCTGGGTGGAACTCACCGGGGACGCCAAAAGGCGGCGCATCGCCGGGGCCCTGTGGGTATGCATGATGGTGCTACTGTTCTATACGGCGCCATATCTGGCCGAGTTTGTGATCATCGCCCACATCCTGTACCTGCCGGTGCGGTCTGTGGCATCCGGCAAAGCCGGGATGAAGCAGGCCCTGCAGACGATGGGAACCTATCTGAAGAGATACTGGTGGGAGGTCCTGTGCTACATCGCTCTGGGAATCCTTCTGATGATTCCTTTCTGCCTCCTGTACCTCCCCCGGATCGGCGGCAGCAGCCGGGATTATGCGGAGACCCTGTACTACTGCATCCCCTGGCGGGGCGTGTTGCGACTCCCCTCCTCGAACCTCCTCTACGGCAGATGGATGGGGGATACCGGAAACGGCGAGTGGGCCGTGGGGATCCCCGTGATCGAATGTATCCTGCTGTTTGCCTGCTTGGTACGGGCCATCAGGAAGAAGGACCGGCAGGGCATCACCATTGCCCTCACCATCGCGCTGGTGTACCTGGCCGTGCTTCGCGTGCATGGCATGAGCCTTTGGAAGGTGTTCTATACCCTGATTCCAGGGGCAGCCTCCATGCGGGCCGTGTGCCGCTTTGCACTGATGGCAATCCCCTTGGCGGCACTGCTGTTGGGGAGGACGGCGCAGAATGTAATGAATTTGTGCCAGGGGGAAGGGACTGAGTGTTCGGATTCGGTTCCATCAGACAGAACGAAAAAAACGGACTCAGCTCGAATAGACGGGGCGGACGCCTCACAGAATCCGCGGATCCACAGATGGATCCCTGCGATGATCCTGGGCGCCACCCTCCTGATCTACCTCGAAAACGCCCAAACTGGCGGCATCGCCTGTGTCTGGACCCGGGACAGCGCCCTGGAACGGGAGGAGAGGCTCTTCACCCTGGCAGGAACCGTCCCGGTAGACTGTGAGAGCTTCTACTGCGTAGATTCGGCAGCAGGGGCGGAGATGGCGGAATATCCCGGCTTCTACCGGGGCTGCGCGGATGCTTGGCTGTTATCGGACTTGATAAACGTCCCTACCCTGAACGGCTTTGCCAGTTTTCTGCCGGAGGGGTATGGAGAGACCTATAACATCTACACCGCATCCTATGAGGGCGATGTACGGAACTGGGTCCGAACGAACGATTTAAAGAATGTGTACCGCTTCGATTTATCGAGTGGTAACTGGATCAAGATGGGAGAGCAGCCGTAACGTGAAGGCGCTGAAGATACAAAGCGATATGGCGAAGAAGGCTGCGCAGACGGTGCTGGGGCTTCTCTACTACGGGAGCCTTATCCTCTTTCTGTGGAACAACACCATGGGGGAGGCTACCGGATTCGGATATCTCCTGGATCATGCGGCGCGGAGAGTCTTCTGGATCATCTTCTTCGGGATCTCGGCGGCGAAGATGACCTTGTATCTTGCTTCCGGTGAAAGACCGAAGCGGGAGAGTCTGTTTCTGATCCTCTTCGGCACCTGGATCCTGCTTATTCGGACGCAGTGGAATGAGGTTCTGGATGAGACCTTTCTGTTCTGCCCGGTCATCGCCATGGGGGCTGTGGGGGAAAAGGAAGAGAGGCTCCTGAAGGTCTGGTTCTGGGTGAAACTTCTGATCATTCTGGAGTGTTATGCGGGGGCTGCCATCGGCCTGGTTTCCTATATTACGGAAATGAACAACGGACAGCTGGATCATGCTTTCGGGTTCGCACATAAGAATACACTGGGAATGGAACTTTTTATGCTTCTGGTGCTAGGGTGGTGTGCGTATCCGAAAAAAGCAAACCTGTATACCATCGCAGGAGGGATCCTGGGTGCTTTTTTTTGTCGGCGGTATGTGGGGTCCGACACAGGAACGATCATGCTCCTGCTCACGGTAGTTACGGCGTCCCTTTTTGCAGTTGCGCAGTTCTTTACAGCGAAAACAGAAGGAAAGCACACATTCGGAAAATGGTTTGGCAGGATCCTCTCCGCGTGCTATTTTGCATGCACACTGTTCAGCGTCATTCTGGTGCAGGGGTATGGCTCCGAAGAAACGCGGGGCCTTGCGGATGGGCTTTTCCACAGGCTGGATAAACTGCTGCACAAGAGACTGCAATACCCGTGGGCGGCTCTGGAACGATACGAGATCAAACCCTTTGGCCAGATGATCACCATGAACACGATCCACGGAGATGACTATTTCTTCCTGGACAATTCGTATTACTATCTGTTATTTCAGTTTGGCTGGGTGATCTGGCTGGTGATCGGTCTGATCTCGGTCCTGATGATGCTGCGTTATGCAAGACAAAAACAGTGGAGATGCTTTCTGGGATTTCTGCTGATCTGTGTACAGTCCATTGAGGAATGCTATTTTTTCCAGCTCAGAGACAATATCTGGTTGATCCTGCCGGCATGCCTCCTGTTTTCCGGTGCCCGGACGCAAACGGAGGAAAAACCGGATACTGCCGATACAGAACCGGTCCATAGGAACCCCATTGCTATATTGCGGGGACTGCTGGGGGGGAGCATCATTCCTGCAATCCTGCTTTTTTTGGCGGTATTTCTCTCGCCTCTCTCCCGGGTAATCCTGTGGCTGGCGGAGACGGTTCGTTTTGAGTCGCCGCATATGATACGCATGTGGTGGACACTCCTGTATGGCGGGGCGCTGGCCGTCATCTATGCGGCGGGACGGCTCTGCTGCCGCCTGGTGGATGAAACCCTTCGGAAAACGGAATCTCGCACCGCGGGACAGACTGCGAGGGCCGACTGATGCTGTATGTCATTCAGGTGAGAACTACGGAAGAACATAAGATCCAGGAGACGCTGCGGACATGGGTACTCCGGGAGGGAGAAGAAGCTTTCGTCCCCACTTATGAGCTGCAGAAATTCTTTCACGGAGAGGAACGAATGATCAAAAAGGCGCTCTTTCCGGGATATGTTTTTTGCAGGACGGATGACATCGATGGCCTTTTCTATCGTCTGAAGAGGATTCCGCATCTAACCAGGATCCTGAGACCGGATATAAATGTTTCGGAGTTTGGCGCCGTGACAGCGGCTGAAGAGGCCAGACTGAATGCCATGGGAGGACCGGAGCACAATGTGGGGGCCTCCATCGGTGTGATCGAGAACGGACAGGTAAAGATCCTTTCCGGGCCGCTGATGGATTACACTGGTCGTTTTTATCGCATCGATCGCCATAAGCGGACCGCTACCATCGGGATTGAAATCGCCGGAGTGGAACACCGCGTACCTGTTGCATTGGAGATCATCTCCAAAAAGTGATCCGGGATCCGGAAAAGGACGCCTGGAAGCGCGTATTTGAAAGGAGTTTGCAGTGCAGGCTATCATATTGGCAGCCGGTATGGGGAAACGGCTGAAGGAACTGACACAGAACAACACGAAATGCATGGTGCGGGTCAACGGTGTGACGCTGATCGAACGCATGCTTCGTCAGATTGACCGGGAGAACCTGTCCCGGATTGTCGTTGTGGTCGGATACGAAGGTCAGAAGCTGATCGACTACATCGGAACGCTGGATGTCCGGACCCCGATCGTATTCATTGAGAACCCAATCTACGACAAGACCAACAACATCTATTCCCTGGCGCTCGCCAAAGATTGGCTGCTCCGGGAAGATACGCTGCTGTTTGAGTCAGATCTGATCTTTGAGGATTCCGTGCTGGATACGCTGATCCGGGATCCCAGGGATACCCTGGCACTGGTGGACAAGTACGAGTCCTGGATGGACGGCACCTGCCTCAAGCTAGATGAACAGGACAATATCGTGGGTTTCGCCTCCGGAAAGCAGTTCGACTACAATGATACCGCGGATTATTACAAGACGGTAAACCTATACAAGTTCAGCAAACACTTTTCAGAGACGCATTATGTCCCGTTCCTGCAGGCCTATCAGGCAGCCCTTGGAGAAAATGAGTACTACGAACAGGTTCTGCGCGTGATCGCCATGCTGGACCAGCCCGTGATCAAGGCCAAAAGGCTGTCCGGCCAGCTTTGGTATGAAATTGATGATATCCAGGATCTGGATATCGCGGAATCACTGTTTGCGCCGGATGAGACGGAGCGTATCAGACTCCTTCAGGGAAGATACGGCGGGTACTGGCGGTACCCCAAAATGCTGGACTTTTGTTATCTGGTCAATCCGTATTTTCCGCCCCAAAAGATGAAAGACGAGATGAAGGCGAATTTTGATGTGCTTCTGACGGAATATCCCAGCGGTATGCGGGTAAACAGTCTGCTGGCGGCCAAAAACTTCGGGGTCCATCAGGAGAATATCGTGATCGGCAACGGGGCGGCAGAACTGATCAAGGGTCTGATGGAGGGCTTTCGCGGAAGGACCGGATTTGTCAGACCGACGTTTGAGGAGTATCCGAACCGTTACGATGACAGTCAGTCCGTGTATTATTCCCCGGAGAATCCGGATTTCTCCTACACGGCAGATGATCTGATCGGTTTCTTTACCCAAAACCGGGTGGAGAATCTGATCGTGATCAATCCCGATAACCCGAGCGGAAATTACATTCCGAAAGCGGATGTGCTTCGGCTCGTTTCCTGGAGTAAGGAGCAGGGAATCCATCTTGTGGTGGACGAATCCTTTGTGGATTTTGCGGATGAAGAGGACGCGACGATCATAAGTCAGGATATTCTGTCCGCGAATCCGCACCTGTATGTCATGAAGAGCATTTCAAAGTCTTACGGAGTCCCGGGGATCCGGCTCGGGATCCTGGCATCCGGTGATACGGAACTGATCGAGAGACTGAAACAGGATGTGTCCATCTGGAATATCAATTCCTTCGGCGAGTTCTTTATGCAGATCTTTGAAAAGTACCGAAAGGCTTACATTCGTGGTCTGATCCTGTTTCGGGAGGAACGGGCGAGGTTTCTGCGGGAACTGGAGGCCATCGAAGGAATCCGCGTGATCCCGTCCCAGGCCAATTTTGTGATGGTGGAACTAAGGCGGGAGGGAGAGCACCTGTCCAAAGCGCTCACGAAATTGCTTTTGCTGAACCATAACCTTCTCATCAAGGATCTGTCCGGGAAGACGGGGGGAAGGAATTATCTCAGACTTGCGGTTCGGGATACGGAGGACAATAACCGGCTGCTCCGTGCACTTCGGGAAGAACTCGCATCCCTGTGACACTTGAAATTGTATAGCACCTACCCCAAACCACAAAATCTTGTGGTTTGATATACCGAAAGGACCGAATGGAATCTTGCTCCCATCGGTCCTTTGTAGTATAATAAACTGATTAGTGTCTGGGCAGAAACAGACTCCAAAATCCGATCCGCCGGGTCGTCGCCGCTGCGCGCGTCCGGTGCGAGACGAGGTCATAGCTTCCGGATCAGTGCGGTTCCGAAAGGCAGCGCACATGGCGAAGCTATGCCAAATGACAATGGACGCATATATGGGATTGTGATAGTGTTTACAGGATAATGTGGTATTCCCGCCCGTGTGGAGAGCGGATGGGCGGATCTTGCAGAGGGTCAAGAGATTGTATCAGCGTACAAAGAAAAGTTGGGTCAAGCATCTGGACTTTATCCTGCTCGACCTTGTGATGATCAATATTGCATACTTGCTGGCGTTTTGGGTCAGACAGTATCAGATTCAGAAGGTTCACTGGTCTGACATGTACCAGACCTATCTGATCCTGGCCAATATGTCGGGACTGATCGTTTCTCTGATCGGAGACAGCCACAAGAACATCCTGAAAAGAGGGTTTTTCAGCGAACTCTGGTCAGTGGTCAAGTATGTCGTGGTGGTGATGTTTGTACTCCTCGGCTATGATTTCTTTGTCAAGATGGAGGACTATTCCAGAGGCGTTCTGGGATATTTCGCCATCTTTTCGTGTGTCCTGATCTTGGCGGAGCGCGTTCTTTGGAAGAAGATCCTGGTGGCCTTTCACAGGATCTACAGAGGGAAGGCCAAGCGCATGCTCCTGTATACCACGCCGGAGCTGGCTGCCGAAGCTGCCGGGACGGTGCTGGACAACTCGTTCGGGGAGTATGAACTGGTCGGCGCCATTCTGGAGATGGACGGAAACGAGGCCGTTGTCGAGGCGGAAGGTGAACCCGCGGTCCGTTACACCGTGGGAGAAAGCGTCTCTCTGGGTGAAAAGCGTCCGGAGTTAAAGATCGTGTCGAACGCAAAGAACGCGATCTCCTTCATCCAGTCCCAGTGGGTGGACGAGATCCTGGTGTATCTGCCCCAGCAGAATCCGGTGCCGGAAAGATTTCTGGAAACCTGCGCCGTGATGGGACTGGTAACCCATCTGCGCCTGCATCTGCAGACCGAACGGAATTCCGAAAAGGTCGTGGAAAAAGTTGCCGGCTGTACGGTCATCACCGAGACGCTCCAGACGGCATCCACCAGACAGGTCATGGCAAAACGGATCCTGGACATCGTGGGGAGCCTGGTAGGCCTTGTGTTCACCCTGCTTTTGACCATCATTATCGGTCCCATCATTTTCGTAACGGATCCCGGCCCCATTTTCTTTTCCCAGAAGCGGATCGGCCAGAACGGAAAAGTTTTCCGGATCTATAAATTCCGCAGCATGTACAAGGATGCGGAAAAGCGCAAGGCAGAGCTGATGTCCCAAAACGAGATGAAGGGTCTGATGTTTAAGATGGAGAATGACCCCAGAGTCCTGGGGAGCGGCCCGGACGGTACGCGTCACGGGATCGGCTGGTTTATCCGCAAAACCTCCATTGATGAATTTCCGCAGTTTTTGAATGTGCTGAAAGGGGATCTTTCCCTGGTGGGGACCCGCCCTCCCACACTGGATGAATGGGAGCGTTATGAGCCGCACCACAGAGCGCGCCTGGCCATCAAACCGGGACTGACCGGGCTGTGGCAGGTCAGCGGGCGGAGCGATATCACCGATTTCGAAGAAGTGATTGCTTTGGACATGAAATACATCAACAACTGGAGCTTTGGGGAGGATCTGCGGATCCTTTTCCGAACGGTGCTGGTTCTCTTTACTGGGAAGGGAGCAAAATGAAGAAGGTTGTGATACAGATCATCCTTCTGATGTGCCTGCTTTTGATCGCCGGCTGTGGGAACAAGGCCGGCGGGGAAACTGCGGACCGGATCGTCATTTCCGCCGAGGCAGAAGGAAACGTTTCGGATGTGCTTCTCGGCAGAGGCGAAGAGCAGACGGATCGTTCCAATGCCCGGGGATATCTTTATTACACCTCCAAGGAGTTGCTGCAGACCCTTTCCGATGACGAGCTGGCGTACATCCGGAATATCATTCGGTACGGGATCCTGGAAGAATATGAGTACTGCAGCCTCCGCTTTTACGATGGAACCGGGATCCGGTATGAGGCATCGAACGGAGCCGAGGAGGATCCGGTTCAGGCCCGTTACGGAATGATGAGCGCTGCCGGAGAACTGACAAAGGTCTCCAAAGCGATTTCGCCGAATGAGGATGGCCTGCGGGAAGTGTCTTTGGATTATTCGGAGGATCTGCCTTTGGAAGAAATCACGGATCCTTTCATGTATTTCCAAAGGATAAAAGAGCTGAATGCACTGGTCTTTTTGTGTGTGCAGGATGAAGCGTCCGAATGCATGAATGATGTCCTTTCGGATCTGCTGTCGCAGCTCGGTCTGGAAGAGAGCCTTGTGGGAGCGTATCGAAACGGGTACGCGGCGGTACTCAATCCCGCGGAGGGTCAGATCCTCGAAGAACAGCTCTCTGGGGAGCCGGTCCGGATCCGCGGCCGGGCTGAGGGAATCGGATACTTTGTCTACAGCGAGGGGTATCAGAGCGGGAGGCTTGGCAGAAGCCTGGTGCTTTTGAACGGACAGAGCTGCCTGGTGGGCAGAAGAGGGATCAATGTCGTGGTGGCAGATCCTTTAAGCCGGGTGATCCTGGATTCGGTGTGCTTTGATACGCACACCCTTCGGATGACCTGTACCAGAGGCGAGACGGGAGGTTCCATCCCGGAGGAGATCCCTTTTTCTCAGGTTACGGATGTGGACGAATATCTGCGCAGACTCCTATGCAGGGACTGTGCCGGAGAATTGCTGGCGCTGGCGGTCTGTGATGAAGGATCAGAGAGCCTTCGGGATTCCACACAGGAGCTTTTGTGGCTTCTGGGACTTCAGAATGATCTGAGAGGTGATTACAGACAGGCCTACTTGGGCCTGATCCGTGAGGATATGGTACTTGAGGAGGCATCAGATGCGGAATATCTGGAGCTTTCCGGAGAAACTGACGGGTGTGTCTATGAGATCCAAAGTGCAGGGTATGATGTCGGAAAGATGTGCAGCATCCGATTGCAGGAGGAAGAGCTGTCTGTAAACAGACGGGGGCTCAATCTGGTGCTCTACCGGATCGCAGACCGGCAGCTGATGGACAGCGTTTCATTTGACACATGTGACGAGAGCAATACTGCTCGCCGCAGGGAGTAAAGGGTTTGGCAAATCAGAAGAATGTAAAAATCATCATAGCGGCTCACAAGAAGTACCGGATGCCGGAGGGGGATATGTATCTGCCCTTGCAGGTGGGGGCCTTTGCGGGAGACCGGACCGGTTACTGCGGGGATAATACAGGGGATCAGATTTCCGAAAAGAACCCACAGTTCTGTGAACTGACGGGGCTCTACTGGGCATGGAAGAATCTTCCGGCTGACTATCTGGGACTGGCTCACTACCGCAGACATTTCACCCTGCACAAAAACGGTGGGAGAAAGGGCTGGGAAGCGATCCTGACACGGGAAGAACTGGAGCCTTTTCTCGGAACGGTAAAGGTTTTCACCCCGCAGAAGCGCAGATATTATATCGAGTCTCTCTACAGTCATTATCAGCATACCCATTATCAGGAGCATTTGGATGAGACGAGACGGATCATTGAGCGGAAGCACCCGGAGTATGTGGAAAGCTTTGACCGCGTGATGAAGCACCGCTATGGGTATATGTTCAACATGATGATCATGGAGCGGTCGCTCCTCGATGATTATTGTACCTGGCTGTTTGATATTCTGTTTGCACTGGAAGAGACCGCGCAGGAAACCGGGCTGTCCTATTATCAGGGAAGGCTCTACGGCCGTGTGGCGGAGATCATCTTTAACGTCTGGCTGGATCATCAGCTTGAGAGCGGCGAGATCAAGCCCGAAGAAGTGAAGGAACTGGGGCTCGTACACATGGAGCGGGTCAACTGGATCAAAAAAGGATTTGCCTTCCTGCGGGCCAAGTTTTTCAAGAAAAAATACGAGCACAGTTTTTGAATAGTCTATAATGGCCAAAGCATCGATTCGCCAAAACTTTATATGGAATGCGATCCTGACGGCATCTTCTTTTGTGTTCCCGATCATCACTTATCCGTATGTGCAGCGTATCCTGGGACCGGCCGGAACCGGACGGGTGTCGTTTGCGACGGGCTGGGTCTCGTATTTTGTGATGTTTTCGCAGCTGGGGATTCCGACCTACGGTGTTCGCGCTGTGGCCAAGGTCCGGGACGACCGGGAAGAGCTGACCCGGACCGTCCATGAACTGCTGTTCATTAACCTGGTGATGACCGTGCTGTCCTACCTGGGGATCCTGTATTCGGTCCTCTATATTGCCAGGGTGCGGGCGGAAAAACCACTGGTTGTCCTGATCAGTGCGACGGTATTCATGACCGCGATCGGAATGGAATGGCTGTATCGGGGTCTGGAACAGTACACGTACATCACCATCCGGTCACTGGCCTGCAAGCTGGTGGCACTGGCGGCGCTTTTTTGCCTGGTACGCACGGAAGAAGATACGCTTGCATACGGGGGGATCACCATTCTGGCTTCTTCGGCGTCCCAGATCCTGAACCTGATCAATGCCAGGAAATACGTTTCCTTCCGACTGGTGGGCGGGTATCATCCGCTTCGGCACCTGAAGGCGGTGGGTGTCTTTTTCGGGATGGCCTGTGCCAATACGATCTATACGGCGCTGGACAGGGTCATGCTGGGGTTTCTGGCCGAGAATACGGATGTGGGGTACTACGATGCCGCAGTCAAGATCAAGAACCTGATCCTGAGCCTGGTGACCTCGCTGGGAAGTGTCGTGCTTCCCAGAGCCTCCTACTATGTGGAGCATGGTCTGATGGACGATTTTCGCCGCATCTGCCGGAAAGGGCTGTCCTTTGTGTTTCTGACGGCTGCGCCGCTGACCGTTTACTTTCTGATGTATGCCTGGGATGGGATCATGCTGTTTTCGGGCGAGCGGTTCGTGAATGCGGTCTTTCCGATGCAGATCCTGATGCCCACGGTGGTACTGATCGGGATTACCAACGTGCTGGGCTTCCAGATCCTAATCCCCACGGGACGGGAGCGTGTGGTGCTGTATTCCGAGATCGCCGGCGCGCTGGTGGATCTGATCCTGAACCTTCTCCTGATCCCGAGATACCAGGCGGTGGGAGCCGCAATCGGAACACTGGTGGCCGAGGTTGCCGTGTTTGCGGTACAGTTTGGATTCCTGCGCACGGAGGTGGGTGAATTCTTCCGGGCGGTGCCTCACCGGAACATCCTTGCCGGCATCCTGGCAGGCAGCGTTCTGGCTGTTGGGATCCTGTTCCTGCCCTGGGGAAGCTTCTTTAGGCTGGTGGTTTCCTTCATCCTGTTCTTCGGAGGGTACGGGCTGGTGCTTCTGGTGCGGAAGGAGCCCATGACGGTGGAACTGAAGGACCTGGTGATCGCGAAACTGGCGAAATTTCGAAAATAAAACTCCTTTTGAGGAACCTGTATGAGTGACGGAATGAAAGAGAAGATCCGCGATTTCCTGCAGCAAAAGCTGGGGATCAAAAAGCAGCAGGAAGAGATCGACCAGCTGTATTATTTCCTGAACCATCTGACGGATATCTCGCAGATCAGATTGCTACATAACGAGGACCTGCAGCAGATCCAGGAGGGATGTCTGGAGATGCTGGGAATCTTCCATGCGCTGTGTGAAAAGTACGGGCTCACGTACTGGCTGGACTATGGCACCTTACTCGGAGCCAGAAGACACAACGGGTTTATTCCCTGGGATGACGACATGGATGTGGGCATGGTGCGGGAAGAGTATGATAAGGTGATCCCCCTGATGCAGGAGGAGATGAAACAGTACGGGATCGATGTCCGGTGGGGCGGCCATTTTGACGATATGGGCCCCATGGAACGGCTGGCCTTCGGATATAAGACGCTGGAGACCGGCGTCTGGATGGATATCTTCCCGGTAGATCACATCCCGTGTAACCGGAAAGCCGATGATGTCCGGGACGACCTCCTTGCCTGTCAGAGACAGTACAGCCACTATTACCGGAAGAAGCATCCGGTGATGCCGGATGAGCGGATGAAGGAGGAGAAAAAGAAGTTCCTGGCATCCTTCGCCCCGGGAGAGCATGAACTGTATTTTCACGGGGCAGAGTTCCCGGGCAACAACGATATCGTACTTGAAAAGGAGGAGATCTTCCCGCCGGTGCTCCATTCCTTCGGGGCTTACGAGTTCTATGTTCCCCGGAACATGGACAAGTATCTGGAGCAGATGTACGGCAGGGACTATATGTCCTTCCCGAAACAGGGCGCCGAACATCACCTGGATCCCGATGGAGGCACCGTCAGTGAGCGCCCGCGCCGCAGCGGCACGGATATGGAAGAAGTCAAGGCATACCTGCGACAGGTAAAGGCAAAGATCAGATGACGGATGAACAGTGGAAAGCATTAGATCATACCGGTATCCTAATCACCGGGGTCACGGGCCTGATCGGATCTGTGGTAGTCAGGTACCTGCTTCGGGCGCAGAAGGAGAGAGAACTTACGATCCGCATTTACGGTCTCGCCCGCTCCGAAGCGCGTGTCAGGGCCGTCTATTCCGAAGCGGAGATCCAACAGATCCGGATCCTGTACGGAGATGTGGAACAGCCTCTTCAGGTAACGGAGCAGATCGGCTATATCCTACACGGGGCAAACCCCACGGGCAGCCGCTATTTTATCGAGCATCCGGTGGAAACGATCCGCACCGCTCTGCGGGGGACCGAGAACCTGCTCGAATTTGCCAAAAGCCGGAATGTGCGGGGATTTGTGTTTCTTTCCTCCATGGAGATCTATGGACTGCCCGAGAAGGGACACCGCGTGACCGAATCCGACAGGGGAGCCTTTGATCCCACGGGGATCCGAAACTGCTATCCCATGAGCAAGCAGCTGTGCGAAAATCTGGTGTGTGCCTATGCTGCCGAATACGGCGTTCCGGCAAAGATTCTGCGGCTCACCCAGACCTTCGGACCGGGAGTCGTTTATGACGACGGAAGAGTGTTTGCGGAATTTGCCAGATGTGCGATCGAAGGCCGGCCCATCGTTCTGAAGACCAAAGGGGAGACCGAACGGTGCTACCTGCATACCGAAGATGCGGCCGATGCCGCTCTGACGGTCCTCACAGCCGGAAAAGCCGGAGAGGCCTACCATGCGGCCAATGAAAGCACGTATTGTTCCATCCTGCAGATGGCACAGATGGTAGCCGGCAGATACGGAACATCCGTGGAAGTGCGGGAGCAGGATACCTCCTCGCTGGGCTATGCGGGAACCCTGTATATGGACCTGGACACCGCAAAACTGCAAAGCCTGGGGTGGAAGGCCACGAAGGGACTTCCCGAAATGTATGACGACATGATCGCATCCATGAGAAGCGAAGCAAGATAGGATAGGTTTTACATGAACGAAAAGGTTCTGACAGTTTCGATAGCAGCATATAACGTGGAAGCTTACCTGGCCCATACTCTGGACAGCCTTGTGGGCGGGGAGGGGATGGACCGGATGGAGGTCCTGATCGTCAATGACGGCAGCACGGACAAAACCGACGCCATCGCCCGGGAGTATGAGAGCCGGTATCCCCAGGTCTTTCGGGTGATCAACAAAGAAAACGGCGGCTGGGGCTCTACGGTAAATACAGGCATCCAAAACGCGACCGGTAAATACTTCAAACTGCTGGACGGAGATGACTGGTTTTCGGAAGACATTCCGGCATTTCTGGACCTGCTGGAAAAAAGCGAGGAAGATCTGGTTTATTCGGCATACGGGACCTACGATGACCAGTCCGGAGAGTTCCTGGAACGCATTTTTGCCAGGGATTATGCCGGAAATGAGACCTTTTCGGATAAAGATTTTCAGGGACACGAAGCGGACGGGATCAGCCTGCCGATCACACACATGAACCCCGACATCGTATTCGCGATGCATGCCTGTGCCTTTCGTACGGAGCGCATCCGGGATCTGAAGGTCTTGGAACATTGTTTCTATACCGATGTGGAGTACCTCCTGCGGGGCCTTTTGCAGGTGCGGACGGTCCGGGTCACCCCTCTTTCCGTATACTGCTACCGTACCGGCCGGGAAGGTCAGAGCGTGAGCCTGACCGGCGTGCAAAAGCATTACGGGGAGCACCTGCGGGTGACGGAGACGATGCTGGCACTCTACCGGGGATATCACGGGGAGGAAAATGTCCGGGAGATTCTTTTTCGGCGGATCCGGATGCTGGTGGATCAGCAGTACAAGTTCTTTTTGCTGCTGGAGCCCACCAAAGAGCGGGGAACGCAGCTTCGGGACTTTGACCGGCTGATCCGGAAATCCTACCCGGAATTTGCAGCAACCACACGAAACCGGATCAAAATGTTCCGGATCTTTGGCACACCGGTTTACCGCTTTTTGCAGTACCGATAGGAACGGAACATGAAACTGGCAATCTTACTGGCAACCTATAACGGGGCAGAGTATCTGGAAGAACAGCTCCAATCTTTGTTTCGGCAGTCCTGCAGCAACTTTACCTGCTATGTGCACGATGACGGATCGAGCGATGATACCGTAGCCATCCTGAAGCGATATGAAGGCGAATACCCCGGCAGGATGGTCCTTTGGGACTACCCTTCCACCGGATCGGCTAAACAGAATTTCTGGTCCATGTTGCAGCGGGCCGATGCCGACTATATCATGTTCTGCGATCAGGACGATGTCTGGAAAGAAGAAAAAGTCGCGCTCACGCTGCAGGAGATGCAAAGACTGGAGAGCGAAAGCAAAGGCCCTGCAATGGTATTTTCCGACATGGAAGTTGTAGACCGGGAGTTAAACCGTATCAGCGACTCCTTTATCGCCTACGTGGGGAGAGACCCGAAGCGTGTCCGGTTTCATCAGCTGATCTCCCAGAATGTGGCGGCCGGATGCACTTGCATGATCAACCGGGAGCTTCGGGCCAAGGCGCTCCTTTGTCCGGATCCGGATAAGATCCGCATGCACGACTGGTGGCTGATGCTGGTGGCTTCGGTCTACGGGCGGATCGGGTATATTGACCAGCCGTTGGTCTTGTACCGGCAGCACGGTGACAATTCCAGCGGAGCGGAAAAGGACGGGACGCTTGCGGTATTGCTGCAGCGGATCAGAGCCAATCTCTTTCACGGCATGATCCGAAAGACCAAAGAGCGGATCCTGGGCCACAGGGAACAGGCGGCGCTTCTGGACGGCTATGACGATCTTCCGGAAGAATACCGGGAACTGACTTCTTTTCTGGCAAATGCGGATCGGTATTCCAAGATCGCGCGCATTCGGATGTACCGGAAATACCGGATCTTCCGGAACAATCGCAGAAACTGGTGGACTCTTTTGTGGGTATAGATAAGATGGCTTTTTTTAGTATCATCGTTCCGATGCACAACAGTGAAGAATATCTGGAAACCTGCCTGGGAAGCCTTCGGGAACAGACCTTTCCGGATTTCGAAGTGCTTTTGGTAGATGACGGGTCGGAGGATCAAACGGTAAAAACAGCTATGACGCAGGCACAGGCGGATCTGCGTTTTAAACTTTTTCAAAAGCCGGAAAACACCGGCGTCTCGGATGCCAGAAACCTGGGACTTCGGGAGGCGACCGGGGAGTGGATCACCTTTCTGGATGCCGACGATGAACTGGAACCGGACGCGCTGGAGGAGGCTCGAAAACTGATCTCGGAGCATCCGCAGGTGCAGATGATCCAGAGCAATCTGATCCACCTGGAAGACGGAAAACGAAGTATCCCCGAGGGCATTCGTCTGGGATGCTTTCAGGGAGAAGAAAAGATCCCGCTTCTGGAATCCATTCTGTCCGTAACCTATGGGAAGAAAAAGTACGGGGCTGACACCCATGGAAACTGTAGGTGCGCGGGTGCCAAGTTCTATCAGGGGGAATTGATCCGGGAGCATCACCTGACCTTTCCGTCCGGGATCCGCACCTGTGAGGACGCCATCTTCAATTTGAGGGCCTGCCTGTATGCGAAGGAAGTGCTGCTGACGGATCTTGCGGTGTATGTGTACCACAGGCATTCCGGCTCCGCGACCCTCTCGTTCTTTAAAAGCGACGAGGAGGTGTATCTGAAGATCTTAAAGGAATTTCACAGTTTTGTGGAAGAGAGCAGCCTGCCTCTCTGGGGGGCATACGCAAACAGTTATTATGAGCTGGAAATGAGCGTGGTTAGGCACATCGTGCTGGATCGGATCTATGAGCATCCGGTGCGGGAGGTGCAGCGTGTGATCAGAGCGGATAAATTTCGGGAGATTTTCGGAAAGACCGAGAAACGGTACCTGACCAAACGCAATCAGCTTTATCTGCCCCTTGTCAGGCTGGGGGCAGCAGGCGTACTGGCCTGCATGATACGAATGATCGAGGGAAGAAGATGATCGGAAAGGACCGCCTGCATCAATATAAAAGCGGCTTTGAAAAAGGGAATCTGGTAAAAGTCGAGGGAGAGACGCTGGAGCGCCTGAAAAGCGTGATGTTGGAGATCCTGAGGGACTTTATACGAACTGCGGAAGATCATGGACTCGTCTACACCCTGGGGGGCGGATCGGTCCTGGGGGCGGTCCGGCACAAAGGATTTATTCCCTGGGATGATGATATCGATGTGAACATGCCGAGGGAGTCTTTTAACCGGTTCTTAAAGGTCTTTTCGGAGTCAATGGGCGAGGATTATGAACTGTGCGCGCCGGAACTGGGACAGGGACACGGAATGACCCATGTCCAGATCAAGAAAAAGGGCACGGTTTACCGCTCCTTTAACGAACTGGCCAAGAAAGACCCGGGCATCGGGATCGATATCTTTGTGATAGAAAATACCTACGACAGCAAGATCTTTCGCACGCTGCACGGTTTCCTCTGTCTGGGAATGGGGTATCTTCTGACCTGCCGGAAGACCTATGCGGATTTTGAGGCCTTAAAGCCCTATCTGGAGGCGGATGAGGGTCTGATGAAGGCCTTTTCCAAAAAGGCACGGGTCGGAAAATTCGTTTCATTTCTGAATCTGGACAAACTGGCGAAATCCACTGTCCGGGTATATGCCATGTGCAAAAACAACGCGTCGAAATATGTCACCGTGCCCTCCGGGCGCCGGCACTTTTTCGGTGAGCTGTGCGACCGGAAGGAATTATTGGAGACCACGGAGGCCCCGTTTGAACGCCTGACCGTCCGGATCCCCGCAGGATATGACGGATATATGCGCAGGCTCTACGGAGATACCTATATGCAGCTTCCGCCGGAAGACGACCGGGAACACCACCCCGTGATGGAACTGGATTTCGGAGACAAAGCATGAGGGAAGAAAAGCAAACAGCAGCAATCCTCATGGCCGTCTACAACGGGGAACAGTTTTTGAGGGAACAGTTAGACAGCATTCTGGCGCAGAGTTTCCGGGACTGGATACTCTATGTGAGCGATGATGGCTCTACGGATGAGAGTCTGAAGATCCTGGAGGAATACCGTAAAAAGGATGCAAGGATTGCCGGAATCTATCAAAACGAGGGACCGCATGGCGCGTTTTGCAACTTTTACAGCCTGATGAGAAGGATACGGGAGTCGAACCAGCCTCCCTCTTATTACTTTTACTGTGATCAGGACGACATCTGGGAGCCGGAGAAGCTCGAGGTCAGTGTGAAGGCTATGCGGGAGGCGGAAAGCACTTATGGCCGGATCCCTCTTCTTTGCTACAGTGACCTTCAGATGATGGACGAAGCTGGACATCCTGCCCCTGAAACGATTGCACAGGGACGGCGGATCGAACTCACGAATCCCCTGGACATCTTCTTTGCCCACCGGTACGTATGGGGCACCACTATGGGACACAACCGGGCGCTGTGGGAGCGGCTCACACTCCCGGAGGATCTGTCGGATGAGATCAGCCACGATAACTATCTGGCAAAATATGCTGCGGTCTACGGGAAAATCCTGTATCTGGATAAGCCGCTGGTCCGCTACCGTAGGCATGGGGGGAATGTTTCCTCCATTGCGAAGCGCTACGGAATAGGGGACGGCCTGAAGCGCGCCCTGACCCGCATGCCGGAGGTGGTGAACAACCATGCAAAGACCTACTACGCGTCCCTGTATGCGCTCCGGCACATGCCGCAGAAAACGGAACTGACGGAAGAACTGGAACACACGCTTTCAGAGGGCGGGATACGGGCACTTTCCTTTGTCAGAAAACACCGGATCCGCTATTCCGGAAATCTGTTTAACCGGATCGCGTTTGTCTGGATCCTGGGGACGGGAGCATACAAAAAGACACACTGGTTTCAAGAGGAACGAAAAGCATGAATATCGGCGTCATCTTTGCCGGCGGGATCGGCAGCAGGATGCATTCCAAGGACCGGCCCAAACAGTTTTTGGAAGTATATCAGAAACCCATCATCATCTATACGTTGGAACATTTTGAAAACAATCCTCTGATCGATGCGATCGTGATCGCCTGTGTGGAGGAGTGGATCCCGTATTTGGAGGAGCTTCTGGAACGATACCGGATCCGAAAGGTGCGCAAAGTTGTACCCGGAGGGGAGACCGGGCAGCTGTCCATCTATCAGGGACTCCTGGCCGCGAAAGAAGTGGCGGGAGAGGAAGACTGCATTGTCCTGATCCATGATGGAGTGCGGCCCCTTATCAACAGCGAGCTCCTGACCCGGAACATTGAGAGTGTCCGGACCCATGGAAGCGCCATCACGGCAGGAAGCGTTACGGAGACCATCGTGGTGATCGACGAAGCGGGCACCGTACAGCAGGTACCGGAAAGAAGCGTCTCCAGAGTCGCCAAGGCCCCCCAGAGCTTTTGGCTGAAGGACATCTTAAATACGCAGGAACGGGCGATCCGCGAGGGATACACCCACGTGATCGACTCCTGTACGCTGATGCAGATGTACGGGTACCGGCTCCACATGGTGGACGGTCCTCACGAAAACATTAAGATCACGACTCCGGAAGATTACTACACGATGCGCGCGATCCTGCAGGCCAAAGAGGATGCGCAGATTTATAACGGATTGGAAGAAGGATGAAAAAGGTTTTACAGCGGATAACCAATACCATACAGTTCCTGATCGGTCTCGGAAACGGGAAACCCGGGAATATCCTCTTTACCGGGGCTTTTATCGTTGTTTTCTTCCATCGGTTCTATCAATCCACGATGTTTTCCAGGGTGATCCAGAATGACAAACCGCTGACCTATCTGACGTACATGGCGTTCCTCATTTTATGTGGTCTTGCTGGTCTTAAAATGCTGGAATGCTTCCCGAAACAGTGGAAAGTGGGAATCCTCATCGCAGCAGCTCTGGTGATCGGCTTTTGCTCCTGGCGGGTCAGTCACCTGAAGGACCCGTTCGTGCTGGTCTGTATGGTTATGGCAGCCAAAGACCGCAATATCCGACCGCATTTTCAGATCTCGCTGGTCCTTGGATCGATCATGATGGTCGCCTGTTATCTGGCGTCCATGAATGGGTATATCCCATATCTCACCTATGACAAGGGCGGAGATGTTCTGGCACATGCCTTCGGGACCATCTATCGGACGGATTTTGCTTCCCATGTGCTGTATCTGGTGATGCTGTATGCCATCTTAAGAGGAGAGCAGCTGCAGTTATGGGAGTATCTGACCTTCTGGTTTGACACCTGGGTGGTGTGGCGGTATTCCGCTGCGAGGATGAATTCCTTCTGCCTGATCCTGTTTTTGGTTGCGCTTGCGTTTATTCATTTGTACAGATTGATCAAGAAAAGGATGCCTGGTGTTCCGATATGGACAGCTGGAGTGCATCTATTTTGCTGTGCGATCGCATTTCTGGCGGTGAAGTTCTGGCCGGTGGAAAAAGGCGGAATGTTGTTTGGAAAACTTAACATCGGGACTTTTGTATATCGGATTCAATACAGCCGCCAGGGATTTGCAAGGTATCCGCTCAACCTGTTTGGACATATCGTTGAGGAAAGAGGAGAAGGAGGAACTCCGGATGAGAGTGTCCCATACTTTTTTTTGGATATCTCATATGTGCGGACTCTGATTATCTATGGAATCGGGATGCTCGTTGTATATCTAGCACTGATGACATTTGCATCCTATCACGCAGCAAAGGAACAGCAAGTTGTTTTGGCGCTTGCGTTAGTCGTAGTGGCAATTGCCAGCATCGTAGAACATCACGCAACGGAATTTGGATACAATGTGCTGATTCTTGCAGGAGCCGGAGTGATGTATATGCGGAAAACTGAACCTGAATCAATCGTTGACGAAGAGATTGTAGATTCGGATTCCGGTGGGTTGCATTATCTTTTTTAACATTGAGTTTTCTTAGGTCTTGTTTAATGGTATGAGAAGAAAGAAGCTGCTTAACAATAACATACAATTGATTCATGGGCTGCTGAAGACGATTATCCCAATATTGCTCCTGGTGATTGGAATAATTACTCCGTCCAAGATAGATCAGCTACTTCTATTGGAAAAATGGAAGCCAACCTATTGGCAATGGCTGGGGAATGTTTACATAGAAAACGATACGGAAACAGGGAATTGCATTGCATATGTCAGTAAAGATGGGTTTGGCGGAGTGACGCCGACGGATTTTGCGTTTTTTCTGAAATCTGTACAGAAACAGAATCCTAATTCGGAAACAGTGGTTTTGGAGTTTACTGATGGAACAGGTATTTATGTTAAAAAAGAAGATTCAGAGACTGCTGTATACGGGACATTAAATGACCGACTGGTGGTCGACTTAGATGCGAAGATAATTGACCTTACAAAACCATTACTATCTCAAATAGATGGTCTCACAACCATTCAATATCAGTATGATGACCATAATCATCCGATCCATATGTTGCGGCTTGATACATCGGGAGCCATGGTGGCGGACAGCGATGGTGTGGCAGAGTATTATCGAGCATATGATGCTGATAATAATATTATCTGGGAGAAAAGATTAGGAGCAGATGGACTTCCGGTATGTAATACTGTCGGATACGCTGAAGTACGGCGCCGATTTGAAAATAACAAGCTTATATGGGAAGCCTATTATGATGGGGAAGGTCATTCGGTTTTAAGGAATGATCTTTGCTATGCATCAATCGAAATAGACCATGATGCGAAGGGAAATCGGATTAGGGAACAATATTTTGGTGTTGAAGGGAAACTGTGTGTAATACCGGAAGGTTATGCTTCCTTAATGCGAACATTTGATGAAGATGGAAGGATACTGACTGAAGCCTATTATGGGGAGAATGGGAATCCTATCAAATGCAATCAGGGATACGCTGTAGCCAATTATGCTTATGCTGAAGGCAACAAAGTATCAGAAGCATTTTATGGTGTGGCAGGAGAACCTGTAAACAATCTCAATGGTTATGCGAGAGTAGAACGGGAATTTGATGTTGATAATAATCTGGTCTTGCAAAGGTTTTTAGATGAGAATGGGCATTATGTTGTGACAGGATCAGGATATGCGGAAGTAAGGAGAAGGTATGATGGACAGTATTTGATTTCCGAACAATATTACGGTGCAGACGGGATGCCACTGTTGTGTGATGCCGGATTTACAGCCATAGAACAAACATGGATAGATGATCGACTTGCGTCCAGAACGTATTTGGATGTTAATGGTAAACCGGTAAATCGTACTGATGGTTATTCGAAAGTCGTGTGGGAAGATGAAGGTGAGTGTGTTAATGTTAGATTTTTTGATATTAAAGGAAAAGAAATTGAGAATGCGGGAATAAACCTCGCCAAAGATATTCATATAGGTACTGCTGGGTGGTCTGATTGGATTGTTCCAAATTATAACACATTCAATTCATGTCAAAACATTGGAAGCGTGAATCTTGGCCCTAAATCAAATGGAGATGTATATACCTGCCAAATTGAAATAGAATTTCGTGGAGTTACCGTGACAAAGGGAAAACAATTCTGCTTTTGGACCCAAGGAAGTCAAGACAAACGATGGTTTACCGGAAATGTTTGGGCAGGGGTGATCGTTTTGGATTCGGCTCCGGAGGATGGAGTGTATAGATACACTTACACAAACACCATATATGGCGATATGGTGGAGGTCAGTAACTTTGATATTGGATTTAGATGTGATTATTGGGCGTCAGGAGCTTATCGTGTTAGATGCATCAAAATTGAAAAAGGTGATTTTCCTACTGAATGGACCTATGGGCTCTAATATTATGTGAGTTTAATAGCGTGATATGATAACCTAACAGGTTTGAATAGGGCTTAAGGAATTACAGTGGGTTGGCTTTTAATGATCTCCTGTGGTTTTATGACACTGGAAACTGTTATTGTCATTACAATTGTTGGAATATATAAGGTGCAGCGATTTATGGAAATGAAGAACGGTTACGTGGAAAGTGCTAAGGAAGATATTAAGGAAAGGCATGTCTATATCGTTGGAAGCAAGAGTATCGGACAGTATGGCGGTTATGAGTCGTTTGTCATGAACCTCCTGCAGCATCATAAAGACAAAAAAAATATCAAGTATCATGTTGCATGCAAGGCAAACGGGCAGGGGCATATGGATATAGACAACCTGCGGGGAGCGAAGAGGATTAATGAGAACGAATTTACGTACTGTAATGCACAGTGCTTTTTGATTAATATACCCGAAAAACTGGGTTCGGCACAGGCAATTTACTACGATCTCAAGGCGCTTAGATGGTGCTGTGAACACATTGAAAGAAATCATATAGAAAACCCTATCGTATATATTTTGGCTTCAAGGGTTGGACCGTTTGAAAGGAAATATGTTAAACGGATCCATAAATATGGTGGAAAAATATGGCAAAATCCTGATGGTTGGGAGCATGCCAGAAGAAAGTGGAGAACAAGCATTCGGAAATACTGGAAGTTTAGTGAACGCTATGCCGTTAAAAATGCAGATCTAGTTGTTTGTGATAGTAAGCATATAGAAAGATATATTCAAGAAGAGTATTCATTCTATCATCCGAATACTACTTTTATAGCGTATGGTTCATATGTCACGCCAAGTAAACTTCAGG
>JAEEGL015044508.1_pt1 | contig 22809 bp, 15 predicted proteins | sample 9134231 | NCBI WGS metagenome assembly JAEEGL01 (sample SAMN16246548, study PRJNA631951) | gut metagenome | biome: gut microbiome; feature: rumen; material: fiber-attached | host: Bos | place: Iran: Karaj | collected 2018-10 | reverse complement strand
CTCTTTGACACTCTGGAGGAGGAGAGGCTCGCGGGAAAATCCTTCGGATCCACGAAGTCCGGGATTGCCCCCTTCTATTCGGATAAGTTCGCGAAGATCGGCTGGCAGATAAACGAGTTCTTCCAGGATGATGCAGCCCTTATGGAAAAGATAGACAGGGTAGCAGACTTAAAGGATCCCCTTCTCACCAGTCTTTATAAGAAGGAAAAAATGGACCGTACGGCCCTCCTTAACTGGATAAAGGAAAAAAGGGAAAGCGTAAAGCCCTATATCGGGGATGTTTCACTTTACCTTCATAAGGCATTAAAGGAAAATAAAACCGTGCTCCTTGAGGGACAGCTCGGTACCATGAAGGATCCGGATCACGGCATCTATCCCATGGTCACATCTTCAAGTCCCATCGCGGGATACGGAGCTATCGGTGCGGGAGTTCCGCCCTATGAGATAAAGGAGATAATCGCGGTTACCAAGGCATACTCATCAGCTGTCGGGGCAGGGGCCTTCGTATCCGAGATCTTCGGGGAAGCGGCTGATTCCCTGCGTAATCACGGCGGTGACGGAGGTGAATACGGAGCCACCACAGGACGTCCCAGGAGAGTGGGCTGGTATGATATCGTGGCTTCCAGGTATGGCTGCCGCCTTCAGGGTGCTACCGATGTGGCTCTTACCGTACTTGATGCCCTGGGGTATCTTGATGAGATCCCTGTATGTACGGCATATGAGCTGGACGGAAAAGAGATCACGGAATTCCCGGTAACCCGCGACCTTGAGCGCTGCAAGCCGGTTCTTAAAACCTTTAAGGGCTGGAAGTGCGATATCCGGGGAATAAAGAACTTTGAGGATCTTCCTGAAGAAGCAAGGAATTATGTGGATTTCATCGAAAAAGAGATAGGATATCCCATCACCATCGTCAGCAACGGACCTGCCAGAACGGATATCATATACAGGAAACCTAAGATTTAAATTTGAAGAAAACAGAAAATGTGGTATAATGAATGCCGTGTTTTGGTTTTTCACTACAATATATAGTAAACAGAGAGGATTATTATGAAGAAGAAATACATATGCTGCCTGTTAATGATGGCTATGACTGCCTCCCTTCTTATGACCGGATGTAAGAAGAAGGAAGAGGCACCTGAACCTTCTACCGAGGCCAGCGAGGAGCCGATCATTGCCGTGGCCCCCGAGGAGCCTGCAAGTGAAGCTCCTGTGGAGGAACCCGTGGAGGAAGAGGAAACGGAGGTTGCTCCCGATGGCAAGTATGCAAGTGAACTTACGGGTGAGTGGATAGATATTTCCTTAAAGGATCAGAGACCTATAGCCGTAATGGTGGATGATGAGAAGACAGCCCTTCCCCACTTTGGTATTTCCACATCCGATATTGTATATGAAATGGTGAATTCCACCCAGAATGAGGGGGTAACCCGTTTCATGGTAATGGTAAAGGACTGGGGTGCTATCAAGCAGCTTGGTTCCATCAGGAGTACGAGACCTACCAATCTGCAGATCTTCCCTGAGTGGAATGCGGTGCTCTGCCATGACGGCGGTCCTTTCTGGAATGATAACTTCTATGCAAATAAGTTCGTTGAGCGTTTCAGCGGCACCTTCTCCCGTGTGGATAACGGCAAGCCCAGGGAGTTCACGGAGTACATCCTTCCCGGGGATCTGGAGAAGAACTTTAAGAATACAGGCTACAGCACAACCTATAATGAGTTCTATTCAGGACTTCCCCATTACCAGTTTGCATCTCATACTAAGCCCAATGACTTAAGCCAGTACGCAGATGCGAAGAAGTGTGAGAAGATATCCCTTCCCTTCCATCACAACAATCCCTGGCTGGAGTATGATCCTGAGAGCAAGACCTATAAGTACTTCCAGTACAACCAGAAGGAAGTGGATGCAGGAAACGGCAATACCCAGATCGCTTTCACAAACCTTCTCCTTCAGAATGCAAGGCTGGAGAAGCTGGATGACCACGGTTATATGATGTACTACCCCAGCGAATCAAACCGTGACGGATGGTTTATAACCCAGGGCAAGGCTATTCCCGTTAAGTGGACAAAGCTTAACGACCTGGATGCAACCCGTTACTACGATATGGACGGCAATGAGATAAAGATCAATGTGGGCAAGTCCTATGTCGCCCTTATCCGTGAGGAGGAGTGGGACAATATCGAGATGGAGTGATCCCATCAGATGATAATTCACGGGATCTGCATAGATCCGTAAAACAGAGATTAATATGCCGGAGGCAGAATATGTCTCCGGCATTGTTGAATGATCAGAATGAGTTTGAAATCAGTCTTACAATGGCTTGTAAAAAAAGAAAAATGGTCGGACAGGAGCCGCGATCCCAGGTTTTATGCCACGGAGGAATGTGATTCCTGTAAACTCTGCTACGACGAGTGTCCTACGGGACATATCAAGTGGATAGACAATAAACCGGAATGGGAGAAACCCTGCCTTATGTGCGCAAGCTGCGCCTATGTGTGCCCGGTTTCCGCCATAAAATACGGAGTCCCGCCGGAAAAACAGTAAATTCTGTTATAGTGGGTTAAGAAAGGGATCTTTTGGAAAAATACCTGACTGTCAAAGAGAATAAGATCTATACAGGGGAGATAACGGAAAAGAAGTCACGCTTCATTTCCTTTCTCTCCTTTGTTTCTTCTGAGGAAGAGGCCTCGGCTTTCCTTTCATCCATCAAAAAAAAGCATTATGACGCCAGACATAACTGCAGCGCCTATATCCTTGCGGGAATGGATGGTGCTCCTGATATCCTCCATTCCTCCGATGACGGAGAGCCCTCGGGAACAGCCGGAAAGCCCATTATGAACGTGCTCATTGGTGCAGGATTGAAAAATGTGATAATGGTTGTGACCAGATACTTCGGGGGAACACTGCTGGGGACGGGAGGTCTTGTCCGGGCATATACCGATGCCTCAAAGGAAGCCATAAAGGACGCTGAAAGTGATATATACACAGTCTGTGAATATGCAGAGTTAAATTTCACCTTTGATTACCAGAATGAGGGGAAGGTGCGGAGGATACTGGAAGACTTTGGACTAATCCCTTCCGGAACCGATTACACGGAAAAGGTCAGGTTCAGTGTGAGCATTGAAGAGGAGAGGGCTGACGCCCTGAAGCAGAGTATTAAAGAAGGACTCTCCGGTGCAGTGGCTTTTGACACATAGGCAGAACTGCAGGGTTAATCATTTTTGTTTGTTAAACTGCAGGGTTATATGGTAATATGGTGCGGGGAAAAATCGTTTGGAGATATTATGGATATTGAGACCATATACAGGGAATACCACGACAAGGTATTATATTTTATTAAATGCAAGGTGAGCAGCGTGGAAGATGCGGAGGATCTCTGCTCTGATGTCTTCTTAAAGATCCAGAATAAGCTTCCGGACTATGACAGTGAAAAGGCATCCGTTGCCACCTGGATATTCACTATAGCAAGAAACACGGTCATCGACCATTACAGGAAGTATAAGATGACAGAGGAGATCCCGGAGGAACTGTCCTCGGATTTTGAGGTGGATGCAGATCTCTTAAACCGGGAGACCTTGAGCGAGCTGGCAGAGGCATTAAAGAAGCTTTCTGATGATGAACGGACAGTTGTTATCCTCCACTATTATGAGGGGCTTTCTCTTAAGGATATAGAAGAAAGAACAGGCCTTTCCTACGGGCAGGTAAAGATCCGCCATAACAGTGCTCTGAAGGTTCTGAAAAAATTTTTTGAAAAAGATGCTGCCATGGGGGCTTTTCGTCTCGTATAAATAATCAAAGAGACATAAAGGAGGGAAGGCAATGACAGGAACAGCGAATAAACTTAAAACTTTATTTGATCTCCAGCGTTTTGAAGGTGAGAGTACTCTTCAGAATGTGATCGACGATACAATAAATAATTCCCACAGAATGAGGATGCTTTCCGATGATGAGCTGGAAAACGCAGCAGGCGGGGTCACTCAGCCTGGGGAGGGGCTGGAGACCATCATTCAGGCACACTGCCCGGAGTGTGATAAAATAGTGGATGTGAGACTGGAGCAGGGAAGCAGGGGACATTGCTTACCCCACGGTCATCTGATCACGGGTCTTTGAAATATTTGAATAGGGAATATAAAAACTTATGAATAACAGAAAATCTGCTTTTAATGAAAGTGCTTCATTTTTTTCCACAAAGCGCCTTGTACAGATGGCGCTTTTTTCTGCTGTTATCTCGGTGGCAGCCTATATCAGTATTCCGCTGCCTCTGCCGGGTGCGCCTCATGTCACCATGCAGAATTTTGTGATAATCCTTATAGCCCTTTTATTTCCATCGGCGGAGTCATTCCTTATCATACTTATCTGGATGGCTCTCGGAATCGTTGGTATACCGGTCTTTATAGGAGGAAAAGCGGGTCTTTCATATCTCCTTTTGCCATACGGGGGTTATACCGCGGTATTTCCCTTTGTGGGACTGATACTTCCTTTTATAAGAGGTGAGAAGTATGCGAGGCTTCGTTACACTTTTGCGGCGGTTTTTGGCGCCTTATTAATTGATATCTGCGGGATGTTCCGGCTTATGCAGGCCACTGATCTCGATCTTATGGCCGGCATAGTTACCGGTTTTATTCCCTTTATTCCTCTGGATATATTAAAATGTGTTCTTGCGGCACAGTTGGTCCCTGCATTCAGGAAGGTGTTGGAGTAGCGCCGAAAAGCATGACATCGGATCCGATGCAGGTGTTACAAAGGGTTATCTCTTCAAATGAATTAAATATGAATTGACGTAAGGAGGTTTGGTTTATGCGGACAATATCTGAAATTAAGGAAAGAGGAAAGGCGGACATGAAGGCTAATTACGGAATGTCCATTGTGGTTTCGCTGATATTCAGCGTCGTTGCAGGAGGAAGTGCGGGATACTCCGGATCAAATGTTTCAAGAAGCGCGGGAGATGCCTTCAAGAATTCAGGTCTTTCTTCCGAGGCGATGACTGCCATTATTGGGGCGGTGATAGGCGTTCTGATAATAATAATCATCATCGGATTTATACTGGAAGTATTTCTTTTTAATCCTCTTAAGATCGGCTGTCAGAATTTCTTCGTGAAAAATACCGCGGGACCTGCAGAACTCGGAGATCTGGGAAGGGCATTCAAGCCCAGCTGGGTAAATAACATCATTACAATGTTCTTATGTGATCTGTTTATAGGACTCTGGTTCTGTCTGTTTATCATCCCGGGGTTTGTAAAGCTCTATTCCTACAGGCTTGTGCCTTACATTCAGGCAGAGAATCCGGATATGAAGGGGACTGAAGCCATCACTCTTTCAAGAAAGCTTATGAATGGAAATAAATGGAGGGCGTTCTGTTTTGACCTCTCATTCTTCGGATGGTTCATACTTGGAGTTATTACCTGCGGGATCGTGGGAGTGCTTTATGTTGCGCCTTATTACAACTGCTCATGCGCAGAGTTTTACAAGGCGATAAAGGACGAGAATACCGTGGTTGCGGATACTGTGGATTTATAAATACGGTAATCATCAGATAAATCTGATATTTACTGTAAATAAGATAAGAAGGGCGCTCCATAAGGGGCGCCCTTTTAAGTATCAGCTTAAGCAGCGATAACAGCCGTATAACTCAGTTCAGCTTGAATTTGCCAACTACCTCGGAAAGTGAGGCGGCTATGGTGTTCTGCTTTCCGGACATGTCGGTAACGTTATCCACAACATAGCCTACGCTCTCCACAGTGTCAGTTACGTTGGTTGAACGTTCGGCAGTCTCCTGGGTGGATTCTGCGATATTCTGGATGGCTGAGCTTACTTCACCCATGGCCTCTCTTATGGTCTGAACCATTTCGGCGATCTTTTCGGATTCTGTTCCGAAGGATGCGGCATCGGAGCCGTACTGGTTAGCCATATTGATAAAGTCATTGTAGTCATTGGATACGGTGGTTGTCATGAAGGTCAGGAGCTCATTGGTAGAGCTTAAGAGTCCGGAGAATGCTCCCTGTACTTCACCTACGGTACCCTGTATCTGTTCCACTGCTTCAGCGGTATCAAGAGCCAGTTTGTTGATCTCGGATGCCACAACGGCAAAGCCGCGGCCCTGTTCGCCGGCTCTTGCGGCCTCAATGGACGCGTTGAGGGACAGGAGATTGATCTGGTCTGCGATATTTGCAATGGAGTCTGCCAGGGATCCGATCTGGTTAACTATGGCAGCCTTTTCATTGGCGAGTTTAACATCATCTTCCCGGGCCTTGGCGGTGCTTATTGCAGCGTCATAAGCCTTTCTGGAATTATGTTCGATCTGCTTTGCTCTCTGCTGTATGGTATCTGCATTCTGTTTTGTCTCATTGGCTTCCTGTGAAAGGAGCTGTACAGATGCGTTGACCTCTTCAACAGAGGCGTTGATCTCCTCGGTGGCGGCAGAAGCACTCATCATTGCGTCGTTGACGCCGCTCATATTGTTCCTGATCTGTTCAAAATCGGTGGACAGCTGGTCTGCCATGCCGGAAAGGGAGGAACTGGCCTCGCTGATCTTCACGGATTCTTCGGAAACCTGGCCGATGACACTTCTGTTGCTCTCGTACATATTATTCAGGGATTCGGACATCTGTCCAAGTTCATCCCGGCTCTTTGAGTCGATCTTATCAACCGTAAAGTCGCCCTTTGCCAGCTCGCCTGCAAAGACCTTAACCCTGTCAACGCTTCTGGAGATGCTGCTGACAAGAAGGAGTATGACAAGACCGCAGATAAGGATCGCTATGATACAGATAAAGGCCGATGTTCTGGCTATCTTTGTTGTAGCGGCTTCTATCTCGCTCTTTCTAAGGGTGAGAAGGAGCTTCCAGTTTACCTCCGGAATGGTGGAATAGAATATTTCATAATCTGCACCGTTAACCTTATAAGATGTGTTTCCCTTTTCATTTCCCATTACGGTGGAGGAAACGGCAGCAAGGGAAGCATTGGGATCATTTGAAATGGAAGTGTTTCCGTCTATCTTTGCACTGTCGGTGTCGTAAAGGTAGATCCCGGCAGAGTCAAAGAGCATAGCGGAGGAATCGTTTCCGAGCTTCATTACCGATACGATCTCCTGTATCTGGGTGAGCTCCGTATCGACGGTGATACAGCCTATGAATTCCCCATCGGAATTGAACATGGGTGCGGAACAGGTGGCCATGATATGTCCGCTGGATTCATCATAATATGGGTCTGTAATAACAGCATCCATGGTGGTCATGGCTTTTGCATTCAGATAATATTCCTGGGCAGGATAGTTATACTCTGCATTTGAGTATTCATCAGTGTAATAAACACCGCCATTGCCGTCTTTTGTCCAGTACGGACCGGCAAATTCCTGACCCTGGTATACCCCGGGCTCGAACCAGATGCCGCTGCCGAGGACAGAGTCGTTATCCATGACCACTTTGGTGAACATTTCCTCATAAGTGGCAAGATCCGTAGTTTTATATGTTGCTGCCACAGTACGGGAAAGAGTGGAAGCCGTGGTACGGAATTCCTCCAGAGTGGAATTAATGCTGTTTATATTACCCTGCAGCATTTCCCCGGCTTTGTCTTCCGTAAGTGAGGTGATCTTATTCCCCGCCTGGCTGGTGCTGACATAGGTCACGATCACAAGACCGATGAGCACTATGGGAAGGATGCCGAGAAGCATCTTGGTTTTTAAACTTAACCCTTTTCTTTTTTTATTCATACCCGCTCCTTTCATAAATAATACATGATGACTTTTATTATAGCATAGATTATTGTATTTCATTAAAAAATAAACAATAATCTATACTCTTTGACGTAATCAAGAAAACTGATGTAAAATAGGAATAATGTTTAATGATAAGGAAAGCAAAATCAAATACGAGAGGCTCACCCTTCTTCCGGATATGGCTACCTTCATGAGAAATGCGGAAGCATACTTTTCTGATTCCTATGAAAAGGGATTGGAGCCTTCCATGATCTTTTTTGATCTGGAGAGCATAAGACCTGTAATTGCCAGATACGGTGAGGATGAGGGAAACCGCTTATTAAAGGATTTTGCCGATCTTTTACGTAAGTATTTCGGGAATGACAATTGTTCCAGACCCGGGGGCTTCTGTTTTTATGCCTTTGCGGAAAACAGGGGGCTGGACGAGGATATTCCGGCAATAATAAAGGATATGCAGGGGCTTTCCGGGGAGAACAGGATAGCCGTCAAAGCAGGTATTTTCAACGGATTTAACAGGAAAAAAGACAGTATTGACAGTGCGTGCAGCAAGGCAAGATTTGCCTGCAGGAATAACGGGAAGAAAAACCTCTCCGGGATTTATTATTTTGATAATAAGATGGATGAGGAACTGGATATACGCTCCTATGTCGTGGATAATATCGATACTGCCATAAAGAACGGTGATATCAGGGTATATTACCAGTCCCAGATAAGGCTCTTAAATGATAAATTCTGCGGTGCAGAGGCTCTTACACGCTGGGAGGATCCGGTAAAGGGAGTTATTGAGCCTTCTTCATATGTACCCATACTGGAAGACAACAACTTAACCTGGAAGCTGGATACCTTTGTGATAAGGGAAGTGGCATCAAATATCAGGCGCTGCATAGATATGGGATTAAATCCGCTTCCCATAGGTGTAAACCTTACCCATGCCGACTTTCTTGTTTTAAATATTCCGGATACAGTGAGCGGTATAGTCCGGGATATGAATGTGGATCCCTCTCTTATCGTGATCGAGGTTACGGAGAAAACCGTCTTAAAAGATACGGAACTTATAAAGAACGATATTGAAAGGCTTCATTCCCTTGGATTCAAGGTTGTCATAGATGATTTCGGAAACGGATATTCCTCCATAAATATGCTGAATGATTTCCGTTTTGATGCCATCAAGGTGGATATGGAGCTCATGAATTCCTTTACCGAGCGGAGCCGTAAGATAGTCGAATCCATCGTGAGCATGGCGAAAAGCCTTAATATCCACACGATCTCTGAAGGAGTGGAGACAAGGGAACAGTTGGATTTTCTGCGCAGCATAGGGTGCGAGATCGTACAGGGATTTTATTTTGGCGGCGTAAAGAACTTTGATGATACGATCAAGAGTTTTATTGACAGTAAAACCGCAGAAAGAGAGGGATCCGGCGAGAGGGAACTCTTTGCCCATGCAGGTCTTATCAATCATATCACTGATAAGGCTATGGCGCTCTCGTATTTCAATGGCGGGATCTTCGATGTATTCTTTACAAATAATGAGTTCTTCAGGCTTATCTCACATTCCGGATACGATATAGATGAGATACTGAACGGCAATACGGGTGATGATAAGGACCCGGGATTTGTTACCGTTGCTGAAAGGATAATAAAAACAGGAAAGAATGAGGATATTGTTTTCTCATTTAATAACCATCATTTCAGGCTGGATGTAAAGCTTGATTCCGCCAATGATGCCGGTGCCATTCTCCTTATGCACTTAAGCGAGGATCTGGGAAGCGACGAGGAGATGGATGAGATCCATAATGCCGCATTTAAGGATCTTCTTTCGTCCTTCGACAATATCTATCTCGCCGATATAGGAGACAATTCCGTAACGATAATAAAATCCGGGTACGGAACGAATATCCGGGGTGAAAAGCTGAACTTTGAGACCGCCATTAAAGGCTTTGCAGAGGACGGAACCATCTATGAAGCAGATGCGGAGAGATTTATCCAGTTCTTTGATCTGCAGAATCTAAGGAAACGTTTTTCAGACCTGGGACGGGGTGCCTGCTTTAATGTTTTCAGGATGAGGGTCAACGGGATATACAAATGGATCACCCTGCGCTGCAATGCCTTATCCGGCTTTGACAGCAATAAGATATTGATCTGCATCACCATTGTGGACGGGGAATCCCAGGCGAATCTTGTGGAGATGTCCAGGCAGATCCTCGGTATAGAGAAGACCACGGATATGGTCAAAGAGTCGGTTTCCGGTGACAGTGAGAGTCTAAGCGATGCGTTTCTCTGGAATACCCTTATGGAGATATCGGATGTCAAATATTTCTGGAAGGATAATGACAGGCGTTTCCTGGGAGCCAGCAAGTCCTTCCTGGAATTTTACGGATTTGATTCCATACATGAGATACTGGGTAAGAATGATGAGGAAATGGGCTGGCATCCGGATGATACCCAGTACCGCAGCGATGAGTTTGCCGTTCTGGAAAAGGGCGCGGTCATCCGTAATTCACCGGGACAGATATATGCCAAGGGTGCAAAAATAAATATCCTGGCTACCAAGTATCCTATCTATAAAAACGGAAGGACAGAGGGTCTTATCGGTTATTTCATGGATACGGATACTGTCCTGGAATCCGTGGAAGAAATGGACAACGCCCTTTTTGTGGATGTGGAGACCGGGCTTTTAAATGCAAGAGGGATCTTTCTGGTATTCCGTACCCTGGATGACGATTTCAGGATAAACGGAAATGAATACGGGATATGTGTTGTTGAGATCGCGGAGTACCAGCGGATCTTTGCGGAATTCGGCAGGGAAGAGGCGGAAGACCTTACTTCGAGTATCAGCAATACACTTAAGAGATCCTTCTCGGAGTCAGCTGTTGTGGCCAGGACCGCCAACTGTACCTTTATGGTGGCCGACAGAGGGGATGCCGCCCGGGAGATGGAGGAAAGGCTCAGGGATTCAGTTAAGAGGATAAGAAAGGCTAATGAAAAGCACGGCCTTACCATCAGTACTGCCTCGGTGAAGGGAAGTGAAAAGGGCTCCATGCATGAGCTCTACATTCTTCTGATGAGGCGCTTAAATGACAATAAGACGGTAAACCATGCGGTCATCAATGATGATCAGACTGCTCTCGGAACCCCGGATGTATTCAAGGATATGCCTCTGCCGTTCCTTATCATAAGACCCGTGGTGACCCTTGGGAGCACTACGGATGTAAAGTATGTGTTTGCCAATAATAAATACTGTGAGAATTCTGGTTTCAGCCGTATAGATATCATTGGGAAGAGTTACAAGGACTGCTTTAATGATACTCCGGAATGGCTGCCCTATGCCGGAAGAGCGGCAAACGGTGAGACCGTGACCGGAAGGGTATATGAGAATTCCTTCGGGCAGTGGATGGAATATATCGCCACCCCCTCATCCAATCCGGGCTGCTGCAATATAGTGTTCTGGCCTGTTGAAGACACAAAGAACGAGAGAGAGCTTCTTACCAAGGGGCACGCTGCGGATAACGCCATAATAAGGATAGCCCGCTTCCTTAATACAGGTGATTTTGAAATGGGCATCTATAAATCATTGTCCGAACTCGGAAGGGTGCTTAATCCTGACAGGGTATATATGCTGGATCAGGGGGGAGCTCCGCTCCACGAATGGTGCCGGGATGGGGTTTTGCCGAGAAAGCACAGACATAATTCGGAGACCCCGGATATCGATTTTGATACCATACCCTATGCCCTTATTGAAGATAACTGTTTAGTGGTGGAAGATATCGAGGTTATGCGGAAGATCAATCCCAAAGCGTATGAATTCTTTGTCTGGGAGGGGATCCGCTCATATATCGTTGTGCCTCTTTATGACAGTACCAATACTCCCATAGGATTTGTGGGGGTCGATAATTTCAATAAGGACGAGATAGCTGTCACCAGGAGGCTTCTTGAGGAGATATCTTATTTTATCTCTTCAAGGCTCATAGCCAACTCACTTATGAACCGTCTGAATGTTATGAGTAACCGGGACAATCTCACGGGGCTTCTTAACCGTAACGGTTACCACAGTGAAATGGAAGCCTATCTCGATAAGCATCCGGATGATCCATTTACACTGGTGCTCATAGATATTGATGACTTTAAGATAATAAACGATATGTATGGTCACATCACAGGGGATGAGGTCTTAAAGAATCTTGCAGATGACTTAAACTTTATTTTTGGTGACAGGGCAATAATAGCCAGGACAGGCGGAGATGAATTAAGTGTTGCCATTATGGAGACCGGCGCAGAGGAAGCCGGGAAAATGATAAAGGAACTGTCAGAACTGGAGCACGGCTTTACCTTTGAAGGGAAATATTATCCCTTCAGGATCTCCATAGGTTATTCCTGTTATCCGGATCAGAGCGATGATCTGTCACTTCTCCTTCGCCAGGCTGATTCTGCCCTGTATTATGTGAAGAGTGAGGGGAAGCACGGTTTCAGGCAGTACGGACCCGGGATAAAACTTACCAAGAGGCTGCAGCTTGCGTTTAACGTAAAGAATGTGGCCAGGTTTGTTCCGGGGGCCATCCTTGTATATGAAGCCAATGACGATAAGAAGATCCTCTATGCCAATGATGAACTGATCAAAATGTTCGAGTGCGAAAATATGGAGGACTTTATGGACTATACAAACGGGAATTTTGACGGCATTGTCCATCCCGATGAGATCAAGAGGGTGGATGATTCCATCTGGGAGCAGATAGATAAGAATGTGAGCGGCTGCAAGGACTATGTGGATTACAGGATTATCACCAAGAGCGGCAGGATAAGGGAAGTCATTGACTGCGGCAGGTACGTTGACAGTGAGTTCTACGGAAAGGTCTTCTATGTGATGCTCCTCGATAAGGATGAGTGGAGACGGAGCAAGGGTGAAGCGGGAGATGAGTAGTATTTCAGTGGATGAAGGAACACTGGACGTATCAGTTCTTCTTGTTTTCTTTACGAGACACGAACAGTTTTCCCGCGTTTTTGAAGCTGTAAGAAGATCAAGGCCTGCAAGGCTTTTCCTTTATCAGGACGGACCCCGTCCCGGAAATGCCGGGGACATGGAAGGTATAAAGAGATGCCGTGATATCGCGGAAAATATAGACTGGAAATGTGAAGTTTTCCGAAATTACAATGAAAAGAACCTGGGGCCTGATGAGGCCGGATACCGGGCGGATAAGTGGGCTTTTTCCCATACGGATAAGTGTATAGTGCTGGAGGATGATGTTCTTCCTTCGGATTCATTTATCCCGTTTTGCAAGGAGATGCTTGACCGCTATGAGAACGATCCGCGGGTAATGCTTATTTCCGGGTTTAATCCCACTGAGAAGACAGAGGGTGTTCGTGAGGATATTCTTTTTACGTCCGCAACCTTCACATGGGGCTGGGCCTCCTGGAAAAGAGTGCTGGACACATGGGATGAAAAGTACCTGTGGCTCGATGATCCCCTGAAGGTTAATAAGGTGCAGGAATATGCGGACAGCCATTCTGTTATGAAGAACCTTGTAAATGTATGCAGGCAGCACAGGGAAAAGGGTTATCCCCATTTTGAGACCGTGCTGATCTCAAACCAGTATCTTTATAACGGTCTTACCCTGACTCCCAGAGTCAATATGGTAAGCAATATAGGAGTGGTAAAAGGGGCAGCCCACTATCAGGACGATATTTCCCTGATCCCGAAGGGTTACCGCAGGATCTTTACCATGGGGAGATATGAAATTGACCTTGGGGATATAAGATGCCCGGAAACCATAGAAGAGTATGTGCCCTTCCGGGAGAAATCTTACAGGATCTATGGCTGGGGACACCCCTTTGTAAAGCTCTGGAGGTTTTTTGAGGGCTCGTTCTATCAGATAAGAGCCGGGAACGCAGGATATGTATGGCGGGATTTTAAGGATAAGGCAAAAAACGTGATTTTCAGGCTGAATACCTGACAGGATAAAAACATTATATTCATTATATAAAGGAGGATGGATGATCAATGGACAAAAAGGAATATTTATGGAAGGATAAGAAGAGGACCATATTCGGGCTTCCCCTGTCATTTACGACTTACGCTTTTGACAATGAGAGGTTTTATATCAAAAGAGGCTTCCTTACAATAAAAAAGGATGAAGTGAGGCTTTACAGGATTATGGATCTTTCCTTCCGGCAGACTCTTGGACAGAGGATATTCGGAGTCGGAAGCATATTATGCGAGAGTGCAGACAAGACCATGAAGAATTTCGAGATAAAGAATATCAAGGATTCTGAAAATGTCATGGAAAAGCTGTCAAAGCTTGTGGAAGAAGAGAGGGAGAGAAAGAGGGTTTCAAGCCGCGAGTATCTCCATGATGACGATTTTGATGACGGGGATAATTAAATATGTCTAACCATTGTAAAATTTACAACCTTTCGGTTATATGGTAACATTTTCTTTACGGTATTTTTTGCGCTTTTAGCGTAATGATTGCGGCAACGCATAAACTTTTATTAATCTAGGAGGATTACAAATGGCAAGATTTAAAAAGACCATGGATGGTAATGAAGCTGCGGCTCATGCTTCGTATATCTTTACGGACTGCGCGGCTATCTATCCCATCACGCCTTCTTCACCGATGGCAGAGCACACCGATGAATGGGCAACAGCAGGCAGAAAGAATATTTTCGGCAATACGGTGAAGATCGTTGAGCTGGAATCGGAAGGCGGAGCTTCAGGTGCCGTTCACGGATCTCTCGTGGCAGGTGCTCTTACATCCACCTATACCGCTTCCCAGGGACTTCTTCTTATGATCCCGAATCTTTACAAGATCGCAGGTGAGAGGCTTCCCGGTGTCATCAACGTATCGGCACGCTGCGTAGCTACCCACGCGCTTAATATCTTCGGTGATCATTCGGACGTTTATGCATGCCGTCAGACCGGCTGCGCAATGCTCTGTGCATCATCAGTTCAGGAAGTAATGGACTTAACTCCCGTATCCTATCTTTCAGCGATAAAGGGTTCCATTCCTTTCATCAATTTCTTCGACGGATTCCGTACATCCCATGAGATACAGAAGATCGACTGCTGGTCAAATGAGGACTTTGAGGACATCATCGACTATAAGGCAATAGATGAATTCCGCGCAAATGCGCTTAATCCCAATCACCCCTGTGAAAAGGGCTCCGCTCAGAATCCGGATCTCTTCTTCCAGACAAGGGAGAGCTGCAATACGGCATATAACGATCTTCCTGCCATTGTTCAGGAATATATGGACAAGATCAACAAGAAGATCGGCACGGATTATAAGCTCTTTAACTACTATGGCGCCAAGGATGCGACTCACGTTATCGTCGCTATGGGCTCAGTTAACGATACCATTGAAGAGACCATCGATTACCTCGCTACAAAGGGTGAGAAGGTCGGCCTTATCAAAGTACGTCTCTACAGGCCTTTCGTAACGGAAGAGTTCATCAAGGCTATCCCTGATTCAGTTAAGACCATTTCCGTTCTTGACCGTACAAAGGAGCCCGGCTCAATAGCAGAGCCTCTGGCACAGGATGTCATGACTGCAGTACGTGGCACCAAGTTTGCTGACGTTGAGATCTTAAGAGGACGTTACGGTCTTGGTTCCAAGGATACCACTCCTTCTGAGATCGTTGCAGTTTACCACAACACCGACAAGAAGGAATTCACCTTAAGCATCACCGATGATGTTACCAATCTTTCACTGGATTCCGGCGAAGCTCTGGTTACAACTCCCGAAGGCACCGTATGCTGTAAGTTCTGGGGTCTCGGAGCAGACGGTACAGTCGGCGCCAACAAGAACTCCATCAAGATCATTGGTGACAATACAGATAAGTATGTTCAGGCTTACTTTGACTATGATTCAAAGAAGTCCGGCGGTATCACCATGTCTCACTTAAGGTTTGGTGATAAGCCCATCAAGTCCACCTACCTTATCCATAAGGCAGATTTCGTAGCCTGCCACAATGCAGCTTACGTTAGAAAGTACAACATGGTACAGGAGCTCCGTGACGGCGGAACCTTCCTTCTTAACTGCCCCTGGACAGGAGACGAGCTGGATGAGCACCTTCCCGGACAGGTTAAGGCATATATCGCAAAGCATAACATCAAGTTCTACACCATCGACGGTGTGAAGCTTGGTATCGAGTCAGGTATGGGACCCACCCGTATCAATACCATCCTTCAGTCCGCATTCTTCAAGCTTACCGGTATCATTCCCGAGGCAGAGGCCATTGAGCATATGAAGGCTGCTGCCAAGAAGACCTACGGCTTAAAGGGTGATGATGTTGTCCAGAAGAACTGGAACGCTATTGACCTCGGTGCAACCGGCGTTGTAGAGGTTAAGGTTCCCGATTCATGGAAGGACGGCAAGGATGAAGGACTTGATTATCCGAAGGCTACCAAGGGAACAAAGGAAGTCATTGACTTCGTAAATGACGTTCAGATCAAGGTTTCCGCCCAGGAAGGAAATTCCATCCCCGTATCCATCGTGCAGAGATATACCGACGGTTCTACACCTTCCGGTACTGCCGCATACGAGAAGAGAGGCGTTTCCGTTGCAGTTCCCGTATGGAATGCAGATAACTGTATCCAGTGTGAGTTCTGCTCATATGTATGTCCTCATGCAGCCATCCGTCCCGTAGCCATGACAGAGGATGAGGCAGCTAAGGCTCCTAAGGATATGAAGATCAAGGATCTTACCGGAATGCCCGGCTACAAGTTCTCCATCGTTGTTTCCGATATGGACTGCTTAGGCTGCGGATCCTGCGCTAATGTATGTCCCGGCATGAAGGGCAACAAGGCTCTTGAAATGAAGACACTGGATGACGCCCTCAAGGCTGAGCAGGTTTACTTCGACTATGCTGTTGAATTACCCGAGAAACAGGAAGTTATCGATAAGTTCAAGATCGACTCCGTTAAGGGTTCACAGTTCAAGCAGCCTCTCCTTGAGTTCTCAGGCGCTTGTGCAGGCTGCGGTGAGACACCTTACGCCAAGCTTATCACCCAGCTCTTCGGTGACAGGATGTATATCTCAAATGCTACCGGATGTTCATCCATCTGGGGTAACTCCTCACCTTCCACACCGTACACGGTTAATAAGGAAGGCCACGGACCCGCATGGGATAACTCCCTCTTCGAGGATAATGCTGAGTTCGGTTACGGCATGCACTTAGGACAGAAGACACTGAGAGAGAACTTAAGGGCTCAGGCCGTTGCTCTTGCTGAAAAGGATTCTTCTGTTAAGGCTGCCGTTGACAAGTGGATAGAGACCTTCGATTCTACGGCTCTCAACACTGATGCCACAAAGGAACTTGTTAAGGTTCTTGAAGGCAATTCAGCTCCTGAAGCCAAGGAACTCGTTAAGAATAAGGACTTCCTTGCCAAGAAGTCACAGTGGATCTTCGGCGGAGACGGATGGGCATACGATATCGGATTCGGCGGACTGGATCACGTTCTTGCATCCGGTGAAGATGTTAACGTATTCGTATTCAATACCGAGGTTTACTCAAATACAGGCGGACAGTCATCAAAGGCTACCCCTACCGGTGCTGTTGCACAGTTCGCAGCAGGCGGTAAGGAGATCAAGCAGAAGGATCTCGCCGGCATCGCAATGAGCTATGGCTATGTATATGTGGCTCAGGTTTCAATGGGTGCCAATATGAACCAGCTTGTAAAGGCTCTTGCCGAGGCTGAAGCCTACAACGGACCTTCCCTCATCATAGGGTATGCTCCCTGCATCAACCACAGGATCAGGGTCGGTATGGGTAAGGCTATGGAAGAAGAGAAGAAGGCTGTCGATGCAGGATACTGGAACCTCTTCAGGTTCAACCCTGCTGCAGAGAAGAAATTCACTCTTGACTCCAAGGCTGCAACCATTCCTTATCAGGACTTCCTGGATGGAGAGGCACGTTACACCGCCCTTAAGAAGGTTAATGCAGAGAAGGCTGACAGGCTCTTCAAGGCTGCTGCCGAGAACGCAGAAAAGCGTTTCGCACACCTTGAGGGTCTCGTAGAACTCTACAGCAAATAAAAGGATTTAGCGGAGGCAGGGAAATGATTTCCCTGTCTCCTTATAAAAGAAAGAGTTTTTTCTAAAGTACTTGACATAATTCTGCACAAATATTATAAATAATTTGTTGCATTATAAAAAAAGTGATATAATGTACGGGATGATTTTACAAAGTACTTAATGTTGTATAATCAAGAGATATGAAAGGAGATATTTTAGTTATGAAAAATCCTATGAGGAACAGAAAGTTCAGCAGGGCTATGACAGGGGTGATCGTTGCTGCAATGACAGCCAATATGCCTTTGGCAAGCGTTGGTATGGTTACCGCTTTTGCGAAGACCGCTGCTGAAGAGCGTATCGACGATGCAGCAGAGGCTTTAAAGAAGGCTGAAGAGGAAGCTGCAAAGGCTAAGAAGGAAGCACAGGATGCTGCTGACAAGAAGTCAAAGAAGGCTGCAAAGGATGCTTCTGAGGCTGCAAAGAAGGCAGCAAAGGAGCTGAAGGACGCTAAGGACGACGCTTCTGAGGCTGCAAAGAAGGCTGAGAAAGATGAAAATGAGAAGGCTAAGAAGGCTGCAAAGGATGCTGCTGACGCTGCAAAGGATGCAGAGGATGCTTTCAAGAAGGCTATAAAGAAAGCCAACGAAAAGGCTGATAAGGAAGCCGATAAGGCTGCAGATGACATTGATGCTGCTTATGATGCTGCTAAAAAGGCTGCAAAGGATGCTGCTGACGCTGCAGATAAGATTTCCGACAAGGCTGATGATGCTGCAAAGGATGCTGCTGACAGAGCTAAGAAGATAGCAAAGGATGCTGCTGACGCTGCAGATAAGAAGGCTAAGGAAGCCAGAGAAGATGCCAAGGATAAGGTTGAAAAGCTTGACAAGAAGATAAAGGATGCAGGCGATGACGTTAAGGATGCCGAGAAGGATCTTCAGAAGGCTAAGAAGGATAAGAAGAGCAAGGCTGAGATAGAGCGTCTTGAGAAGAAAGTTAAGGAAGAAAAAGATAAGTATGCTTCTATAGTAAGCAAGTCTGAGCAGGAGAAGCTTGAGGCTAACAGAGAGGCTGACAGAAAGGCCGCTGCTGCTGCTGTTGAAGCTGCTACCATCACAAAGAACGCATATGCTGTTGCTGCTGATGTTGCCAACACATCTGATGCCGACAAGAGAAGGGCTGATGCACGTGCTGCAGAGATCGCTCTTGACGCTGCAAGGAAAGCCTATGATGAGACTTTAGCTGCTAATTACAGAGCTGCACAGTACGCTATAGAAGCTAAGCAGGTTGCAACAGATGCTTCCAAGGGCATTGATAATGCATACTTCGAAGCTGCAAAGAAGGCTGCAAAGGCTGCCGCTGATGCTGCTGACGCTGCTAAGATCGCAAAGAACGAGGCTGCTGATAAGATCGCTGCTGCCGAGGAAACAAAGAGAAAGACTGTTGAGGAAGCAAATCGTAAGGCTGCAGAGGATAAGAGATATTTCCAGGCTGTAGCTGATGAAGCAAAGGCTGCTGCAGACAGGAAAGTTAAGGATGCACAGGAAAGATATAAGGATGTCTATAACAGGTATCACAATAAGTGATCAGTTAAATACATTTCTTTAGAATTTCTGGCCGGGCAGGTTTTCCTGCCCGGTCTTTTTATTGCAACTTCCGGGTTCCATTGATATAATTACATAGATTGCCGCCTGAACGGATGCTGATCTGATATGTCAGCTGTACAGGTGTAGAACTTTATTACGGGGTGAATAAAATGTACAAATTTAGAAGAATGGTCACTGCAATAATCTGTTTTAGTTTTATTTTCGGAATGATCATTCCGTATGCAGGGATCGGATCAGATATTGTTTTTGCAGATGCTGTCAGGAATACCAGATTCACATCTACATCGGAGATGATGCAGAAGCTGGGTACAAGTGATCCCGGAACCTGGAATCCCTCATATATCACTGAGGTTGAAAATTCGTACTGGAGTTTTGCTCCGTCAAATATGCTTGGTAAAACAGAGATCACTCTGGATATGGCCAAGAATAACTACCGGAATCTAGAAATGCTTTTGGATAATGGCTATACCATGAGCTATGATACCCTGTCTTCATATTGTGAGGAGTATCTTGGAAAGAAGAATGGTGAGAAGGATGCGTTTTATACCATAATGTCGGGATGCCTCGGGAATCCTTATCTTATCGGACGTCCTGCCGCTGCGGTCACTGCCACTACATATAACGGCAGGGATTATTCCAAAGTATTTGATGCAGCCTATTATCAGGCAAAACACCCTGAGCTTGGAGGCGATGCAAAAGAACTCCTTAGATATTTCGTGGAAACGGGTATAACAAAGGGAGAACAGGGCAATGCATCCTTTGATGTAAAGAAATTCGCTGCTGAGACTGATGCTGCGGTTCTCTCCGCTGAGACTGCCTCTGCACCTTATAAGGCTCTCGGGGCAGGGAAAAGTGCACCCCTTGGAAAATACAGCTATTCATGGGCAAATTATTATGGGAAATATCTCGGTCACTATACAGCCGGAGTACAGACGAATACCTCCGGAAAAACATCTGACGGAATAATTGACGGTGATGTGGATTCAATGATGCAGGATGGAGCAGAGGATGATTCCACGCCCCTTCCGAAGACGGTGACCAGTGTATATAAGGAAAGCAGTACTAAGAGTGTATATACCAATGAGACTGTGACTGCCGACCGGGCAAATACCCGTCCTCTTGCCGTTATGATGCCTACAGATAAGGCGGCTCAGCCATCCTATGGTATCAGTCACGCCGATATCCTCTATGAAATAATGGAAGAGGGAGGAATTTCCAGACAGATGGCCATTCTTACGGACTGGACCGGTCTTTCCAGGATAGGAAATCTTCGGAGCTGCAGACTTTATTATATTTATGCCGCAAAGGAGTGGGATCCGATCCTTATCCATTTCGGAGGCGTGGCCTATATGAAGGGTGTCATAGATGCACCGGATATGAATAATATTTCCGGAACCTATGAATACGGAGTCGGGGGAAAAGCGCCCGGAGCCGGAAATTTCTTCCGTACCAGTGACAGAACTGCGCCCCACAATGCCTATATTTCCGCATCCGGAATACAGAAGGCCTGTGTACAGCAGGGATATCTTACGAATTTAAGATCCGGGTATTATAATCCTAAGCATTTTACTTTCGCGGATGGAGTCAATGAACTGCCTGAGGGAGATCCGGCATCGAATATCGATCTTTCGGATATTTTTCCGTACAGCAAGAGTTCATTTACTTACAGTCCCTCTGAAGGGGTTTATTACAAGAATATTCATGGTGGGGCACAGAAAGATGCTGTAAACGGAAAACAGATCTCATTTGCAAACGTGATCATACAGAACACAAAATGGAGTCAATTGGATAAGAAGGGATATCTCGGATTTACAATGGTGGATTCCACCGAGGATGGTTATTTCTTCACAAGAGGAAAGTGCATTCACATTAACTGGAAGAAGGCCGGAGCCTACAGCCCCACACGCTATTATGACGATGCGGGGCAGGAGATCAGGCTTAATACCGGAAAGACTTATATCGGTGTTGCACAGAAGGGGAAGAAACCTAAATATAATTAAACGGTTATACCTTTTAGATGTTTCCTTTATTGTGTTCTTCCACCAGGGCTTTCAGATCGGAAAGGGGAACCTGGCTCATTACAGCTTCCGCATTTCCTGTGTAAGCCCACTGGCTTAAAAGCCACTGCCATTCGGCATCGGTGAAGTTAGCCTTTAGGTTGGAAGCAGAGCCTCCGGTTACTGTTTTGCCGTTTCCCTGGGCTACGGATACAGAACTTGCCGCATTTGCAGCGGAGGTATCCAGTGTGCCGTTAACAAGAGCCTGTCCGGTGGCACCGCTTATGAAACTGCTTATACCTGCCGCATCAGCGTGGGCCAGGGCGCCTGTTCCTACGCTCTCAAGGATAGCCCTGTCTGTAGGATTATCCATATAGCAGTGTTCAACGATCAGGGTCGGTATCCCTACGGACGTGCCGTAGCGTACTATACCGTAATAATCACCCTGGGAACCGGCCTTTGTCCATATTCCCTTATTTCCAAAGCCGAGGGCTGTGAGATTGGAAAGGATCGCTCCTCCGCATTCAGCCCCTACTTTATGATGGTTTCCGAACATTGAGGTCCAGATTGCGGATCCGGACTTATCGTGGGGGCCGGAAGCGTTGAAGTGGATGCTGACTAAGAGTTTTGCACCCGAACTTTTTGCGATAGCTGCCCTTTCGGGAAGGGAGAGGGCAGTATCAGATGTACGTGTCATGGCAGCTGATATACCTGCCGCATTTAATTCCGCGCATAACTGGTTTGCCACATCCAGTGTCAGGGATTTCTCCATATATGGGGGATAGATGGCTCCGGCGCCTGCAGTACCGGCTCCTCCGTGTCCCGGGTCTATCATAACGGTGGCTGCCTCAGCATTAACCGCCATGAATAAAGTACATATTGTCAGTATTGCTAAAAATCTGCGTAAATTCTTCATTACTTATCTTTAACTCCTAATTCTTTTTCTGGGTTTTCTCTGAAACAACTGCCTTAGTATATCAGTAAGAATGTCAGAAAATCAAGGGCTGATATACAATGGAAGTATTAAATTTACGTATTTAACACAAGTGACGCAGGCAGGGGATCCTCCCTTCGGAGTACCGCTTGGCACGCACCGGATTTCCGTGCTCGTGTCGTGACGAAGCTTCTAGAATTCGCCATGAAGGACTGACACTGGCGGACGCGCCGCCTCAATTCACATCCTTGTTCAGTTTCGGCTAAAATGCACATCCATGTGCATTTTGCGCTATTGGTTTAGGCTCATTAAGAAGCTTCGTCAAGACTTGCGCGCGCAAATCCGGCACATACCAAGCAGCACCCCGGAGGGAGGATCTCCTGCCTGCTGGCTGTCAATCTGAAAAGTTGCAAGGTATTGGTTCAATAACCATCAATTATCAGTTGAGGATAGGATACTATTTTGTACGGAATTTAATGCAAACGAGGGGTAAACATAACTTGAATTTTGCCGATATATTTGATAGAAAGAACATAGGATAACTATGTGATTTCAGGAACCG
>JAEEGL012790079.1_pt1 | contig 22809 bp, 13 predicted proteins | sample 9134231 | NCBI WGS metagenome assembly JAEEGL01 (sample SAMN16246548, study PRJNA631951) | gut metagenome | biome: gut microbiome; feature: rumen; material: fiber-attached | host: Bos | place: Iran: Karaj | collected 2018-10 | reverse complement strand
TAACAATAAAATGGACGAACTGATTTACACCTTAAAGCAACAGATTATCGAGGCTTTGAACCTTGAAGACATGAAGCCCGAAGACATCGACGAAAACGCCTCCTTGTTTGGCGAAGGCCTCGGCCTTGATTCCATCGACGCTCTTGAACTCATCGTGCTGATGGAGAAGAACTATGGTATCAAGCTGCAAGACCCGTCGCAAGGCAAGGAAATCTTCAAGTCGGTGGCAGTGATGGCCGATTTCATCCAGAAGAACAGAACGAAATAAATGATTGCCCCGATTTACATAACAGGCACCGGTGTTGTGTCGGCTATTGGTCTGGGCAAGGAAGCTACCCTTGAGGCGCTTTTGGCCAACCGCTCGGGTGTGGGTCCGCTGAAATACCTGAAGACGGAACACAAGGAGTTTCCTGTCGGCGAGGTGAAGCTGACCGATGCCGAGATGCGTGAGCGTTTGGGCATCGCGCCCGACGCCGTCACCACGCGCACCGCGCTGATGGGTATGTTGGCATTGGGCGAGGCCTTGGAAGAAGCACGTCTCACCCCCGACATGTTGCCCAAAGTGGGCTTCATCTCGGGCACCACAGTGGGCGGCATGGACATGAGCGAGCAGTATTATCTCGACTACCTCAACGGCGACGCACATAAGGAATACATCGCGGTGTACGACTGCGGCAGTTGTTCCGAGATGACGGCAGGACACTTTGGGAAGTTCGCCTTCGCCACCACGTTGGCTACGGCCTGTTCGTCGGCAGCCAACGCGGTCATCCAAGGTGCCAATATGATCCGTTGCGGCAAGGCCGACATCGTAGTGGTGGGTGGCAGCGAATGCATCACCAAGTTCCACCTCAATGGTTTCAACTCGCTGATGATCCTCGACACCGAGCCTTGCCGTCCTTTCGACGCTACACGTCACGGCCTCAACCTCGGTGAAGGTGCGGCTTATCTCGTTTTGGAGTCGGCCGAGAGCGCCAAACGGCGAGGGGTGCAGCCACAAGCCCTGTTATCGGGCTACGGCAACGCCTGCGATGCCTTCCATCAGACCGCTTCGTCGCCCGACGGCGAAGGTGCCTACCGCGCTATGAGAGAAGCGCTGGCCTTGGCTGGCTTGCAGCCTTCCGATATCGACTACGTCAACGCGCACGGCACAGGCACGCCTAACAACGACGTCAGCGAGAGCCAAGCCATGATACGCCTCTTTGGAGGACAGGTGCCGCCCGTGTCGTCGACAAAGCCTTTCACGGGTCACACTACAAGTGCCTCGGGGTCCATCGAAGCCGTTTTCTGCATCCTGGCGTTGCAACATGGCTTCCTGCCTGTCAACCTCAATTGGTCGCAGCCCATGGACAACGGCGTCGTGCCCATCAACCAGCCTCAGAAGAAGACGTTACAGCATGTGCTCTGCAATGCTTTCGGCTTTGGCGGGAACGACTCGTCACTCTTGATTTCAAGTGCTAAGGTCCCTGAGCCCGTCGAAGGGCCGACCGATAGAATGACGGTGCTTCGACAGGCTCAGCAACCTGGTTCTATCTATATCCTCTCTGCCAAGCAGATCTCGATGCAGCAGCCGCTGAGTGAGGAGTGGATGCAGGAGCCTATCATCTACGAGGTGCCCTTCAGCCGTTCCATCGACCCGAGCTTCAAGGAATATATTTCCCCCATTGAGGCACGTCGTATGGGTCGCATCCTGAAACGCGCCTTGGCTACCTCGAAAGAGGCCCTCAAGGAAGCGGGATGCGACAGCGTCGACGCCATCATGACGGGAACGGGCTTCGGCTGCATCGAGAACACAGAGTTCTTCCTTGACGCCCTCTCCAACGAAGGCGAGCAGCTGCTGAAACCCACCTATTTCATGCAGTCGACCCACAACACCATCAGTTCATTGGTGGCCATCCAGACGAAGAACTACAACTACAACGCCACCTATGCGCACAAAGGTATCTCGTTTGAGAGCGCCCTCCACGATGCGTGGCTGCAGTTCCGTTTGGGCAAGATAGGTTCGGCCATGGTGGGTTGCCACGACGAGATGACGGAGACTTTCTACCGCATTATGAAGAAAGGCGGTGTGATGGGTCAGGACGACGAACGCTGCGGCGAAGTGGCCGTGTCGGTCGTTCTTTCCTGCAACCAGGAGGCAAAGGGACCTCAGCCTCTCTGCCGTCTTACCGGCCTCCAGCTGTTGCACCAGCCCACGATGAACAACCTGATGGATGCTGTGACCACCATGTTGCAGTCGGCACAAAGAAGCCTTGCCGACGTCGACTACGTCCTCACAGGCATCAGTGGCAACCATCAGAGCGACCAGGCCTATCTGGCCGAGGCCAAGACACTCTTCGGCGACAAGCCGTTGCTGAAATACAAACACCTGTTTGGTGAGAACTTCACCGCCTCTGGATTGGGATTCTACGTGGCCGCACAATGCCTCAAGGCAGGCCGAGTGCCGGCTCACCTCTTCGTCGACCCCAACGAGGCTACGGACAAACGCCCCGCTTGTATCTTGATGTTCAACCATTCCGACGGAAAAGACTATTCAATAACACTATTAGAAAAATAACGCTATGTGGGAATACATCATATTTGTAGTGCTTCAAGCCTTATCGTTGGCAAGCGGTCAGGCGATGTTCAAGTTATTCGTCGACAAACTCGGACCCGGAGGATGGGCTTTCCAGAACCTTAAGGAAACATCCATAAACAATTGGTGGGTTCTTACTTTGATGGTGTTGTTCTTTGGCATTTCATTCACCCTTTGGGCTTACGTGCTGAAGAAGATAGAATTCAGCCAGGCCTATCCTTTGTCGAGCCTTAGTTTTATTTTCGGTATGATTTTGGCATTCTTTTTGTTTCAAGAGAGCATACCCTTCACCCGTTGGATTGGAGTGGTGCTTATCGTAGTAGGATGTGTCTTAATCAGTATGAAATGAAAAAGAAAACTATCTTGGTGTTGTTGCTCGCGCTGCTGAGCTTAAGCATGCGGGCACAAGACGCAAAGCCTCTCTCGGAGGCAGAGAGCCAGAAAGTGATGGCCGCCTTGACGGAGGCTGCGGCTTCGATGCAGACTTTGCAATGCCGTTTTGTGCAGGAGAAGACCTCATCGATGTTGGCTGAGCCTTCGGTGGCCGAGGGCACGATGCACTTTGCCGCGCCCGACAGGATGCGGTGGGAGTACACCGCGCCTTATGCCTTTGCCTTGGTGGTCAACGGCGATCGCATCGTGAAGGTGACCGACGGCAAGTCGGAGGTCCTGGATGGCAAGTCGGGCCGCATGTACCAAGGTATGGTGGGTCTCATCATGGGCAGCGCCTCGGGCAAGAAGCTGTTCGACCCCGCGATGTTCGACGTGGTGATGTTTGACGACGGCGATTACTGGAAAGCTGAAATGACGCCCAAGCGTCGCGACATGAAGCGCATGTTCAGCCAACTGGTGTTTCGTTTCGACAAGAAAACCAACGGCATCAGTCGTGTCGAGTTCAAGGCTGCTGGTGGAGACGTCACCTCCATTCGCTTTGTAGACATCAAGCTGAATGAGGCGATAGGAGAGAAGGTGTTTCAGTAAGATTCTCAAATTGAACAATAATAGTCGGAATCTCATTTTTTCTCGAGATTCCGACTTTTTTATTTTTAATAAGAGCCAATTTAGGAACCTCGCTTCCCCTTACATCTAAATAACAACAAACCACATTTTTTTTGCTTTTTTGAAAATCAAATGAATTAATTTTTATTTTTGTGGCAATTAATAACAACATAAAGATAGTTCTCATTTGTATAACTAAAACCTTAAAAGCATGAAAAACAACTACTTACCAAGAGTCAAGGCAGTTGTTGCCTTGCTGGTGCTTTTGCTAGCTTGCTTTGTCAGCGCAAACGCCAATCCCGTCGACAACGGAAGAGCGCGCCAAGTGGCAGCGAACTTCCTGAACATCACCCGCTCAGCCGATCTGATGGATGTTTCGGCCGAAGCCGGTTTTACGAACGTGTATGTGTTCACCACGGAGAACAGCTTCGTCCTGCTAGCTGCTGACGACCGTGTGCAACCCATCCTCGGCTATTCTCTGAACGGCCGCTTCGATGTGGAAAACATGCCCGACAACAAGAGGGCTTGGATTCAAGAGTATAGCGACGCCATCCAGGACGCCATCGACAATCAACGGAGCGCCACTGCGGAAGTGACACAACAATGGCGCGACTTGGCCGAAGGCCATTTCAACAGAAGCTCTGTCGAAGTCATCATCGGTCCTTTGTTGCAGACCCATTGGGATCAAGATGCCCCTTACAACTATCAGTGCCCAACTGGCACCGTGACAGGTTGCGTGGCCACAGCCATGGCGCAAGTGATGAAGTATTGGAATTTCCCCTCACATGGTATAGGATCATACTCCTACACCCATCCTACCTATGGCCAACAGTCGGCCAATTTCCAGAATACCACCTACAGTTGGTCGAACATGCTCAACAGCTATAGTGGTTCCTACAACAGTACTCAAAGAGACGCCGTCGCCACTTTGATGTACCATTGCGGTGTGTCTGTCGATATGAATTATGGTCCTACTAGTGGTGCAGGTACGAGTAATGTTGCCGATGCCTTGAAAACCTATTTTGGTTATTCTTCAGATGTCCACCACAGATCGCGCACTAACATTAGTGATGATGACTGGATTGCCATGCTGAAAGCCGATTTGGACCAACAACGCCCCATTCAGTATCATGGATCAGGTTCAGGCGGAGGCCACTCTTTCGTGTGTGACGGATACAGATCTGACAATTATTTCCATTTCAATTGGGGATGGAGTGGCTATTGTGACGAGTACTACACCATCAACAACCTCAATCCTGGCCCCGGCGGCACCGGTTCCGGTTCCAACGGAATCTACAATGATAGCCAAGGAGCCATCTTTGGTGTCCACCCGTCTTCAAATACAGCTACCCCTCCCACCCTTTCCTATACTGTCAGTGGCACCACGGTCAACTTAAGCTGGACAAGTGCCACAGGAGCGGTTAGTTATAACATTTACAGAGACGATATTATGATTGCCAATACCACGTCAACTTCTTATGCCGTGAACCACTGCCATGGCACCATGAGATTTTATGTGCGTAGTGTGAATTCGAGCAATGATTTGTCGCTTTCATCCAATATGGTGACCGCTAACGTTTCGGTCGCCACTCCTTTAGTTGACGATTTGGCGGCATCCGTTTCCGGCCAAAACGTGACACTCACCTGGTCGGACCCCGATTGGTGCTATCCTTCAACACCTACGGCCACATTGACCTACGGCAGCGGTGAGCCTTCTGGCTATAGTTTGGGATTTAGCAATCCATCAACTATGTACTGGGGCCATCGTTATCCTTCGACGAGCTTGAGTTCCTATAACAACAAGAAAATCTATAAGGTGTCGTTCTATACCAATGATGGCGGTTCCTATCAAGTGTGTTTGTTCCAAGGATCCACTACCTATAGCGGTGATAGACTCGGGCCACAGACGCCGATTGGGACGCAAACTGTTTCGGTACCAAAATCAGGCTGGCATGATGTCGACCTGACCAATCCGATAGTCATCGATGCCTCTAATGATTATTGGGTGTTCATTTATGACTCCGAGGGAAGATACTATCCGGCGGCCTATGCTGATTACACAGGTAGCGACGGTAACTATTATACCTCAAATTTGTATGAATATATCCCCAGCACTTACTCTGGCGTCGCGTTCCTCATCCGCACTTATGTCACCGACGGCACCTACAACTATGATCTCTATAGGAATGGTAGCAGAATCGCCGCCAACCTCAGTACGACCACCCACAACGACAATAACCTCGCATACGGTACTTATAACTATTATGTGAAGACCCACTACTATGGTGGTGTGACAGATGCCTCCAACACGGTTACGGTGACCCTTGCGGCAGCCATGCATACCATCTCTGCCACCGCCAGTCCTACATCGGGTGGTACCATCACGGGAGCAGGCAGCTACGCTGAAGGTACTCTCTGCACATTGACGGCCTCTCCGTCTACAGGTTATCATTTTGTCAAATGGACGAAAAACGGCACACAGGTTTCAACGAACGCTTCTTATTCCTTTACGGTGACCGAAGACGCAACCTATGTCGCCAACTTTGCCGTCAACACCTACACCATCACGGCTAACGCCAACCCAACTGCTGGCGGTACGGTGAGCGGTGGCGGCAGCTATTCCTATGGTGACATCTGTCCCTTGTCGGCCATTGCCAACACCGGCTACACCTTTGTGAACTGGACCAAGAATGGCACGGTAGTCTCTACCTCGCCCAACTACAACGTATCCGTACATGAAAACGCCGCCTATGTGGCCAACTTCCAACTCAGAAGCTACACCATCACGGCCAATGCCAACCCGACCGCGGGAGGCACAGTGACGGGCGGCGGCTCATATAACTATGGTGCCAGCTGCACCTTGACGGCCACGGCCAACACGGGCTACACCTTCGTGAACTGGACCAAGAACGGCACACAGGTAAGCACCAATGCGAGTTACAACTTCACCGTCACGGAAGCTGCCACCTATGTCGCCAACTTCCAGATCAACAGCTACACTATTGCGGCTAGTGCTGACCCGGCTGGTGGCGGTACCATAACCGGTGCTGGAACTTATAACTACGGTGATATCTGCACCTTGTCGGTGACGACCAACCCGGGTTACACCTTCGTGAACTGGACGAAGAATGGCACGGTGGTCGCTACCGCATCCACCTACAACGTAACCGTATACGAAGACGCCACTTATGTAGCACATTTCAATGTCAACGGCTATGAAATTACCGCCACAGCCAACCCGACGGAAGGCGGCACTATCTCGGGCACAGGTGTTTACAACTACGGCGCCAGCTGCACGCTGACGGCCACGGCTAATACAGGCTATACCTTCCAGAACTGGACGAAAAACGGTACCGTAGTGAGCACTAACACGAGCATCAACTTCACTGTGACGGAGTCGGCAGCGTATGTCGCCAATTTCCAAATCAACAGCTACAACATCACGGCCAGTGCCAACCCGAGTGCTGGTGGCTCGGTGACAGGCGGTGGCTCGTATAACTACGGTACTACCTGCACGCTGACAGCCACAACCAACACGGGTTACTCCTTCGTGAATTGGACGAAGAACGGCACACAAGTGAGCACCAACCCGAGTTATAGCTTCACCGTGACCGAAGACGCCACCTATGTCGCCCACTTCCAGATTAATAGCTACACGATCACGGTGAATGCCAACCCGAGCATTGGCGGTACAGTGAGCGGTGGCGGCAGCTATAATTACGGTACCATTTGTACGATATCAGCTACTCCTGCGACAGGCTATCACTTCGTGAACTGGACGAAGAATGGCACGGTGGTCGCTACTGCGCCCAACTACAATGTAACCGTATACGAAGACGCCACCTACATTGCCAACTTCGAAATCAACAGCTACACCATCACAGCATCGGCCAACCCGAGCGTAGGTGGTACGGTGAGCGGTGGCGGTACCTACAACCATGGTTCCAGCTGCATGCTGACGGCCACACCTGCTGCCGATTACATCTTCACCAACTGGACGAAGAACGGCACGGTGGTCTCAACAAGTGCCTCTTACAGCTTCACGGTGACAGAAGACGCCACCTATGTGGCCAACTTCGTTCCTGACCAGTACACCATCACTGTTACAGCCAACCCGACATCTGGTGGCACGGTGAGCGGTGGTGGTGTCTACTACACCGGCACGAGTTGTACGATCACAGCGACGCCTCGCACGGGTTACAACTTTGTCAACTGGACGAAGAATGGCACGGTGGTCTCTACCAACACTTCCTACAGCTTCACGGTGACAGAAGACGCCGCTTATGTGGCCCACTTCACGCCGATCACTTACTCTATCGCAGTTTCGGCTGATCCGACAGAAGGAGGTACGGTAAACGGCGCAGGTACCTACAACCATGGAACTACTTGCACCTTGACGGCTACGGCCAACGCAGGGTATACTTTCTCCAACTGGACGAAGAACGGCACCGTTGTGTCGAGCAGTCCTTCCTATAGCTTCACCGTGCTGGAGAATGCCACCTATGTGGCCCACTTCACCCTCAACATGTACATGATCACGGTTTCGGCAGACCCGACCTCGGGTGGTACGGTTGCCGGTGGTGGCGCATACTTCTATGGTGATAACTGCACCGTGCTCGCCACGCCTAACACGGGTTACTCCTTCACCAACTGGACGAAGAACGGTACTGTGGTCTCAACGAACGCCACTTATACCTTCAATGTGACCCAAGATGCTGACCTCGTTGCGCACTTCAGCCTCGACCATTACACCATCATCGTTTCCGCTACTCCTGAAGCAGGCGGCACCGCAACGGGTGGTGGCAGCTTTACCTATGGTCAGACTTGCACCTTGTCAGCCACACCTAACACGGGTTACAGCTTCCTCAACTGGACGAAGGACGGTTCGGTGGTCTCTACCAATGCTAGTTACAGCTTTGCCGTTACGGGTAATGGAAACTATGTGGCCAACTTCGCTGTTTCGTATCACACGATCACGGTTTTGGCCGAACCCGCCGAGGGAGGTACCGTCAGCGGTGGCGGAACCCGTCCGTATGGTAGCATCGCCACTTTGCGCGCTGTCGCCAACGAAGGCTACGAGTTCGTCAACTGGACCAAAGACGGCAATGTCGTGTCGACAAATCCCATCTATGCCGTTCCGGTGAGAGAAGACGTCGAATATGTTGCTCATTTCCAGATCAACGTCTACGAGATCAAAGCCAATACCGAACCCTTTAACACGGGCGATATCGTGGGTGCCGGCTACTACAACTATGGTGAAACTTGCACGCTGACGATTACCCCGCACGATGAATATGCTTTCATCAATTGGACTTTGGACGGCGAAGTCGTTTCTGAGAATGAAACCATCACGTTTGTTGTGACAGAAGACCGCCATTATGTCGCTCATTTGCAGCATGAAGACGGCATCGTTGAACAAGGCAGCCTCACCGTTTCGTTGTTCCCGAATCCTGTCAAGAACAAGTTGACCATCGAGGCTTCCGAGCCTGTCAATATGCTTGAGATCTACACTATCGACGGCGCGTTGGTTTATAAACAGAACAATTGTTCTGAAATGATCGAAATCAGTGTTGCGACCTATGCCAATGGAACCTACATGATACGTCTGACGACCGACAGCACTGTTGAAATCAGAAGATTTGTGAAGGAATAATCAACCTTCTATCTCACAAGAAAAGGCCCATATCCGAACGAAAAGGATTTGGGCCTTTTCGTCTTTATATGCAGACGATTTCCTGACAAAACGAATAAATTCTTATTTTTGCCTTTTCTTAAATCAAAGGCGATGCGTTTTTTGGACAACTTATTCTTAATACAATCCATTGACGAAACCGACACCGGCTTCACGGCACAGTTGCACTGCAACCCCGAACACCCGGTCTATCAAGCTCACTTTCCAGGTAACCCCATCACCCCAGGGGCTTGCCTGCTGCAGACAGCCGGTGAGATATTAGGCAAAAAACTGGGCCGGACGCTCTCTCTGAAATCGTCGAAAAACATCAAATACCTCAACGTATTAGTGCCTGCCGCCGACAAGGAAGCGCGCTTCACGTTTTCGAATATCACCGAGACCGAATCCGAATGCAAGGCCCAAGTGATCATCGCCGACGAGACCACCGTCTATACCAAAATGTCGTTGACTTTCAGTTATGAACCCGTCTGACGCCATAACGACACGCACCACCATGCAGCAGAAGAAAGTCTGCGTCGTCATGCCGACCTACAACAACGGTGGCACGCTGCGCGACGTGGTGGAACGTGTGTTGGCTTTTTGCGACGATGTCATCGTCGTCAATGACGGCTGTACCGACGACTCGGCCGACATCCTGGCTTCGATGGGCAACCGCATCACCGTGGTTGACTACGGCCGCAACCGAGGCAAAGGCTACGCCCTGAAGCAGGGCTTCAAGAAAGCCAAGCAGATGGGCTTTCATTATGCCATCACCATCGACAGCGACGGCCAGCATTTTCCCGAGGACATCCCATTGTTTGTGGAGGCCCTGGAGCAACACCCCGGCGCCTTGATTGTGGGCAGCCGTAACTTGAAGCAAGACAATATGCCTGGCAAGAACACCTTTGCCAACAAGTTCTCCAACTTCTGGTTCAAAATACAGACGGGCATCAACCTGCCCGACACGCAGACGGGCTATCGTCTCTATCCATTACGCCGTCTGCCCCGCATCTTCAGCGCACGCTATGAGGCCGAGCTGTCGCTTCTGGTCTTCTCGGCCTGGCGCGGCACCAAGCTTGTGCCCATCAAAGTCAACGTGTTCTATCCCGAAGACCGCATCACCCACTTCCGCCCTTTTTGGGACTTCTTCCGCATCAGCGTACTCAACACCCTCCTTTGCCTCATCGCCCTCTTCTATGGCTGGCCATCGATATTAATCCACATATTATTCAACAAAAAAAATCGCTAGCGATTTTGTCTCAAATTCTAAATGTACTTCAGTAAATAATTCTCTACATTCTTGACAAAATAATACCCCCCTCATGAACAAGTTCTTCCTTTCGATCTACGACTACCTGTCGAAACACAAGCCGCTGTCGATAGCCCTCTTGCTGGTTGTCACGGCCCTTTGCGTGTTCTCGGCTTTGCGTCTCGATTATAAGGAAGACATCGCCGACTTCTTGCCCACCGACCCCGAGAAAGAGCGCTATACTTCGGTCTACAACGACATGAGTGACCAGGGACAAATCACGGTCATCTTCGCCGTCGACACCACACAACTCGTTGGCGATGAAGCCGTTGATGCCATCATAGAGGCTATGGACGCCTTTGAGAGCCATTGGAAGGAATGTGACACCGCGCAGCTGGTCAGCGACTTGCAGTGCCGTGTCGAAGGCAGCGCGGTGTTCGACGGCATTGACTTCATCCGTGAAAACCAAGCCTTGTTCCTTACCGAGAGTGACTACCAACGCATGGACTCGTTGCTTGCCGACCCCGACCTCGTGACCACCAGCATGGCCAACATCAAGCGGATGCTCAGCATGCCCACGGCCAGCTTCGTCGTCGACGGTGTCAAAGCCGACCCCCTCGGCCTCTATTCGCCCGCCTTGCAGCGCCTCAACGCACTCAACCCCACCGAAAGCTACCGCATGGAAGACGAATACCTCTTCAACGACAGCGGCGACAAAGGCTTCGCTTTCTTCTCGTCGCCCTTCTCGGGTAGCGATACGCAAGGCAATGCACGGATCGTAAGCCTTATCGACCAAGTTGTCGCCCTCACCGAAGGCGAGCATCCCGACGTGCACGTCTCTGCTGTAGGCGCGCCCACCATCGCTGTCACCAACGCGCAACAAATCAAGCGCGACAGCTTCCTCTCGCTCGCCATCGCTATCGTTCTCATCTTCGGCATCCTCATGTTCACCATGGCACGCAAGCGCAACCTGCTGTGGCTCGGTATCGCCCTCATCTTCGGCTGGATCTTCGCCTTAGCGGTCATCGCGCTGTTCAAGACGAGCATCTCGCTCATCGTGGTGGGTATCGGATCGGTCATCATCGGCATCGCGGTCAACTATCCCTTGCACTATCTCGACCACATCAAACAAGAACCCAACAAACGCGAGGCCCTGAAAGACGTCATCCAGCCTTTGGTTATCGGCAACCTCACCACGGTGGCGGCCTTCGCCTGTCTCGTCTTCGTGAAAGCTGAGGCCATGCGTGACCTCGGCCTCTTCGGCGCACTTACCCTTGTAGGCACCATCCTCTTCGTGATGATTTTCCTTCCGCTGTACGCCGTGGTGCCCAAGAAGACCAAGAAACTCTTCGTCGACGATGGCAAGGCCCCTTCGGAGACCTGGCGCAAAATCAAGCTATATGCTTTCTGGCCTTTGGTCATCATCACGCTGGTGCTCACCTATTTCAGCCAAGACACCGCCTTTGATGACGACTTACACAATATCAACTATATGACGCGCCAGCAAAAAGAAGACCTGGCTCTGCTGAGTGAGTCGCTGCAAAAGGAAGGCGAGACCGACTTGATTTATGTGGTCTCCGAAGCTTCAGTTTTTCAAGAGGCTATCGAGCAAAACGAGACGATGATGGCTGAGTTGCGGCGGTCGATTCCCGACAGCGTGGCTTACAGCGTCTCGGGCATGGACGGCCTGCTGCCCTCGGTGGAGCGACAGCAACAGTCGCTTGCGATGTGGCACGACTTCTGGCAGCGACACCCCGATGTCGTCAACCAGGTCAAGACCGAGGCGGTGAAAGCTGGTTTCACAGAAAACGCCTTCTCCGCCTTCACCGACGGTATCGCCAAGACTTATGAGCCTTTGACCGAAAGCGAGATGGAGCCTCTGATGGCCTTGTGCGGCACCTATATGCTGCAACACGACACCTTGGCAAGGGTGGTCAGTTTTGTGAGGGTGCCCGTGGAGGCGTCGGGGCCTTTGAAACAACAGCTGCGCGAAGCGCTGCCTAAAACAGGCTTTGCTTTCAGTATCACCGATGTGGGCAACAACTTGGTCAGCGCCCTGTCGTCCGACTTCGACTATATCCTCTATGTGTGTAGCATTGTGGTGTTCTTTTTCCTCTGCCTCTCGTTCGGGCGCTTGGAGCTGTCGCTCTTGGCCTTCCTCCCCTTGACGGTGGGATGGGCCTGGATCTTGGGTATCATGCACCTTGGCGTCATCAAGTTCAACATTGTCAACATCATTTTGGCCACCTTCATCTTCGGCCAGGGCGATGACTACACCATCTTCATCACAGAGGGGTTGCTCTACGAATACGCCTATGGCAAGCGGATGCTCAAGAACTACCGCAACAGCGTCATCCTCTCGGGTATCCTCATGTTCATCGGCATCGGCGCGCTCATCTTCGCCAAGCACCCTGCCATGCGCTCGTTGGCCGAAGTGGCCATCATCGGCATGGCCACAGTGGTCTTCATGGCCTGCTACCTGCCGCCTATCATCTTCGGCTGGCTGACCAAGAAGAAAGGCATGCTTCGCGAGGTGCCTTTGACATTGAAACGACTGATATACACCTTCTTGTCTTTGTTTGTCTTCGTCGTCTTCGTGCTTTTCCTATTCACGCCGTTCACCTTGTTATATATGCTGCTGGGTCCCAACACGGAGAAGAAACGCTACCGTTTCCATCAGCTGATTGCGGCCTTCATGCGCACGGCCTTGAAGCTGCTGCCAGGCGTGAAGTTCCACTTGGACAACAAATACGGCGAGACCTTTGAGAAGCCTGCCGTCATCATCGCCAACCACCAGTCGCACCTCGACCTGCTCTGCACCATCATGTTGCATCCGAAAGTCGTGCTGCTCACCACCGACTGGGTGTGGAAGAACCCCATCTACGGCCTCGTCATCCGCTATGCCGAGTATTACCCTGTGTCGGACGGCTACGACAAGAACGTTGAGCGTCTGAAGAAACTAGTGGATCGCGGATATTCCATCGTCGTCTTCCCCGAAGGCACACGCTCGGTGACGGGCGAGATTCTGCGTTTCCACAAGGGCGCCTTCTCGTTGGCTCAGGCTTTGAATCTCGACATCCTGCCGGTCTTCATTCACGGTGCGAGTCACGTGATGCCCAAAAACGATATCGTGCTGCGCGAAGGCCAGCTGAGTGTGGAGATAGGGGAGAGGATGAAGGCCGCCGAGGTAAATTCGATGGAGTCGCGTGCCCTGTCGTCGCAGTTCCACAAATACTACATCCAGCATTTCGATGAGATACGTCGTCAGCGCGAGAACACCGAATACGTGCTGCCGTTTGTGCGTTACAAATACATCTACAAAGGCAACGAGGTGGAACGTGCATGCCTCCGTAACCTCAAGAAAATCAAAGCTAAAGCCGCCGAAATCGATGCCATGGACCACGAGAGCCTCCTGATTCGTGACAGCGGCTACGGTGAGTTGGCATGGACGGTGGCCTTGGTGCACCGCCACATGCAGGTGTATGCCGTGGAAGCCGACGTCGATAAGCATCTGATCGCCTCGCACACCAGCTATATCCCCGACAATTTGCATTTCTTGTCACAAGACGACGAGATTCCTAAATACGATTATATTATTGAAAACCAAGATTTTGTAAAATGAAAAAATGCGTCATCATAGGAAGCGGTTTGGGAGGTCTTTCCACGGGTGTCATTCTGGCCAAAAACGGCTATGAGGTCACCGTACTGGAGCAGGCCTCGCAGGTGGGCGGCTGCTTGCAGTGCTTCTCGCGTGGCGGTGTGAAGTTTGAGACAGGGATGCATTTCATTGGTAGCCTTGACGACGACCAGGTGCTGTCGCATTATTTCAACTATCTCGGTATCAAGGATAAGGTGGAGTTCAACCGATTGGACCCCCAAGCGTATGACATGGTGGCGTTGCAAGGTGAGCGTTTTGCTTTTCCCAACGGGCGCGAGGCCTTCATTGAGAGGTTTGCGCAGCGTTTTCCGTCGCAGCGTGAGAACCTAGAACGGTATTGTGACCTTGTGGAACAAGTGGCCTCTTTGTCACCTTTCCGCGACTTGCAGCACACCGTCGACGAGAGCCGTTTTATTAACGATAAGTTGTTGTATCAGAGCCTTAGTGAGGTGATCGACCAGACCATCACGGATCCTTTGCTTCGTGATGTGTTGGTGGGCAACCTGTCGCTATATGCCGCACAAAGTGCTAAGACGCCCTTTGCCTCTCATGCCTTTATCTTCGATTTTTATAACAAAAGCGCCTTCCGCATCGTAGGCGGCAGCGACGCCATCGTCAAGGCTTTGACAGAGGTCTTTGAACAACATGGAGGTCGGGTGCTGACCCGTCATAAGGTGACAAAAATCCTCGTTGAAGGTAAAAAAGCTACGGGGGTGATGACCGACAACGGAACGACTTTCGCTGCCGATGTGGTTATCTCCGACGTCAACCCCAAGCAGCTCATCGGCATGGTCGACGACGGGGTGTTCACGCAAGCTTACAAGTCGCGCATCAAAGGCATCTCCAACACGACATCGGTGTTTTCGCTCTTCCTCCGTTTTAAGGAGGAGGCGATGCCTTATCTCAATTCCAACTTCTATGGTTTCACTACCAACTCGCCTTGGGAGATGAGCGGGGAGACGAACGAAAACTGGCCACAAGGCTACCTCTACATGCACCATTGTCATGAGTCCAACCCTAAGTTTGCACGAGGTGGTGTGGTGCTGGCCTACATGACGATGGATGCGGTGGAGCAGTGGAAGGACACTACCGTCGGACGCCGCGGCGCAGAATACGAACGGTTCAAAAAAACCATGGCCGAACGTTTGTTGGACGTGGTCGAAAAAGACCATCCCGGTCTTCGCTCCGCCGTGGAGGAGTATTATGCCGCCACGCCGTTGACCTATCGTGATTACACCTTGACGCCCGAAGGCTCCATCTACGGCCTCGAGAAAAACGTGAACAACATCGCTGACAGGGTGTCGTTCAAGACCAAGGTCTCTAACTTGCTTCTCGTCGGACAAAACATCAACTCGCACGGTATGTTAGGTGTGTTGGTGGGCACGATGACGGTGTGCCAGCATCTGTTGGGTGAGGAAAAGGTGCGTCAGCAGATGATGGAGGCCAACCGCAAGACCGTCGTCGTCATCGGAGGTGGCTTGGGTGGCTTAGTATCCGGAGCCTTGCTCGCCAAGGAGGGCTATAAAGTGACAGTGCTCGAAAAGAATGCCATCATCGGAGGTGGCTTGCAGACCTTCAGGCGACATGGTGTGAGCTTCCCGACAGGGATGCACGTCTTCGGTGGCTTTGGCGACAACGGCCAGCTGCGCAAGCTCTTCTCTTATCTCGGTATTATGGACCGTCTCGCGCTCCGTGCCATGGACCCCGATGGCTATGATGTGGTGACAGTGCTGGAAGATGGTGCGACCTATAGCCTGCCCCAAGGCAAGGAACGCTTCATCAGTTATCTGGCGACGGCTTTCCCTGAGGATAAAGAGCACATCAAGGCTTATGTCGACAAGCTGTATGCCCTCTCGGAAGAAGAGGACCTCTTCTATCTGCGGGAGCAAGCGTCACAGATGTTCATGACCGTCTCGGAAGATGCCATTCTACCATACGACACGCTGATGGACCGCTATCTCACCGACCCCAAACTAAAAGGCATGTTGTCTTACTTAAACCCGCTGATGGGTGGCGTGCCTGGCACGACACCAGCGTTCATGAACGCCCTTCTCGGGGTGCTTCACATCGGCGGCACCTACCAGTTTGTGGGCGGTAGCCAGCAGATGGCCGATCTGTTGAAAGAAGTGATAGAAACAAGCGGCGGACAAGTGGTGGCCAACGAGGAAGTGGTCGGCATCGAGGTGGAAGACCATAAGGTGAGCCGTGTGGTCACCAAAAAAGGGAATGTCTATCGCGCCGACAGCTACATCTCCGACGTGCACCCCGACGTGCTCCTGCGTCTTGTGGGCGAGAAGACCTTTCCCGTCTCGTTCAGGAAACGTATACAGTCGATACCCGAGACGCGCTCCTCATTCAAGGTGTACGTCAAGTTCAAGGAAAAAGCCTTCCCTTACCTCAACCGAACAAATTACTGCCTGTCGGATTACGATGCCAAGTTCGACTTAACCACACTGCGTCAGCAGGACTGGCCCAACGCCGTGATGTATTACACTCCCGCTGTTGAACCCCAAGGTCCCTATGCTGAAACCATGGTCATCATCGGCGAGATGGACTACGAATGGGTTAAGCCATGGGAAGACACCAAGACCGGCCGTAGGGGGGCAGACTACGAGCGATGGAAACAGCAGATGACGGAACAAGCACTCGACTTCATGGAGAGAATCTATCCCGATTTTCGCGACCATATCGAATTTGTCACCGCCTCGTCGCCGCTCACCATCCGCGACTATTACGGCAACAAAGAAGGCTCGAACTACGGATTCCTGAAAGACAGCAACAACATCATGCTATCACAACTGTCTGTCTTTACGAAAGTTAAGAATCTCTTCCTGACGGGACAAAATGTCAATATCCATGGGATGTGCGGCGTGGCGTTGACGGCCATACAGACTGCTGAGGCACTGGTTGGCCAAAACACGATTGTCCGCAAAATCAACACGGGTTGACAAGAGGTACTTTTTTTTTGTATTTTTGCAGATTCAACAATATGAAATGGACACTATCAAACTGAAACTTATTTATCCGAAGTGGAACAAACTTCCGGGTCAGACGACGTTTAACCTGCCGCCTCACGGTCCCGTAGCTTTTGCCGCCACTTTGCCTGAATATGTCGACATATCGTTTACCGACGAAAACGTCGAGCCTATCGATTTTGATGAAGAGTGTGACCTCGTGGCCCTTTCGATGATGCTCACCACCCAGGTGAAGCGCGGCTGGGCCATCGCCGATGAATACCACAAACGCGGCAAGACTGTCCTTGCTGGCGGCATCTCCAGCATGCTTCATGCCGAGGAGATGGTCAACCATGTCGACAGCGTCTTCCTGGGCGAGTCGGAAGGCCGCTCCGAACAGGTCATCCTCGACTGGAAGAACGGCTGTCTGAAGAAGATATACAACTACATGGGCAACCAGCCCGACATCGCCTCAGTGGGTCCTTGCCGTCGCGATCTCTACAAACGTGAGCTATACAACCACAAGGGCGTGCAGATGGTTGACCTCTTCAATGCAAGCCGTGGCTGCCGCTTCAGCTGCTATCCCTGCGCCGTGTCATATCTCGGCGGCCGTAAGTTCCGCCCGCGTCCTGTCGACAAGGTGGTGGAGGACATGGCTGGCATCGACAACAACCGCTTGTTTATCGTCGACAACTCGTTGGCACAGGACAAACAATGGGAGATGGACCTCTTCCGTGCCATCGCACCGCTCAAGAAGAAATGGATCAGCCATACCATCGAGGACGACCCCGAAGTGCTTGACCTCGCCGCCAAAGCCGGCGCTTGGTATGTGTATCAAGCCGTTTACGACACCTCTGATTACATCAAAGAACGCGTGAAACGTTACCACGATTACGGCATCGGCGTGGAAGGCACTATCCTCTTCGGACTCGACAACCAGACAGAAGACGACATCAAGCGCCTCATCGACTTCTTGGGTGAGATTGACCTCGACTTGGCTGAGTTCACCATCTTTGCCCCCTTCCCGCACACCAAGGGTCACGATGACCTGTTGCGTCAAGGCCGCATCTTCGACTTCGATTGGGACCACTACAATGCCGGTCAGGTGGTGTATCAACCCAAACACATGTCACCCGAGAAGCTGCAGGACCTCTACGATTACGCGTGGAAGAGCTTCTATGCCAGCGAGACGCAGGAGTCGAAGATGTTCCGCCTGTTCTGCAACGTCGCTTTGCGCGAGATGGAAGACGGCACCTATCGTCCGCGCGACCGTCGCTTGGCCAACAAGTCATTTGGCCGCGACGTCGACCGCAGCAAACGCAATGTCAATGTCCGCGTAGAATAACTTAGGCACGAACCTGTGTGTTCACCCCCAACGATTCAACAATAAACAATCAACAGAAAATGAAAGTTTCTCCCGATTATTACGATGAGATTTTCCCTTTTAAAGGCGAATGGGATATGGAATCGACCTGTGGCCTGAAAATCAGAGAAGTGGAAGGGAAGACCTATGTCATCGTCACCGAATTGTATCAAGACAATCCCGGCACTTCCGTCACCTACGCCGGAAAGAAACTGGCCGACCAGATATGTGAAGCGAAAAACCTGAAGTTGGAAGACATAGTTTATTTGGAATGTACCCCTAATACCAACTCGAAGCTGTCGTTTTATGACGAAGAGTATTTCCAGGTGGACTTTTTCGCCGACATGCAGCACAAATACCGCCAGTTGGAAAAAGAGGAAGTGCTAAAAATCTTAAGTTGATGAGATTAAAAATTGTATTGATTTTAAGTGTATTGTTTTTGACTTTCGGGATGGTTACGGCTCAAGAAAAGATATGGCAAGGGATCGATGTTTGGCAAGGCCACAGGGTGGTGCTAACTTCTTATCTGGCCGACAACAACCCAACAGGTACGGCCGTCATCGTGTGTCCTGGAGGTAGCTACTATTGGCTCGACACGAAAAACGAAGGCGACAGCGTAGCCCTATGGCTGCAAAGCCAAGGCGTCACGGCTTTCATGCTCGAATACCGTGCCGCCGGCATCTTTGCCTATGTCTATAAACACAGGGCTATCTTCAGAGGCCGACAGCACCCCGACATGGTCACCGACGCACAGCGCGCCCTGCAGTGGGTGCGCGACCATGCCGATGAATACCACATTGACCCCAACAAGGTGGGTATCTTGGGTTTCTCGGCAGGTGGCCATCTGGCACTGTCGACGGCCTGTTTCCACGCGCACGACTTCCTGAGAGACGCAGGCGTCGAAAACGAGACCAACCTGCGCCCTGATTTTGTGGGTGCCATCTATCCCGTGGTCACCATGGTGCGGCCCTTCGTCCACAAACGCTCACGCCGCGGACTGCTGAGCGAACGTCACCAGCACGACCCCGTGTTGTGCGACTCGCTCTCGCTTGAGCGTCATGTGCCCGCCGACTGTCCCCCCGTCTTCCTCGCCAACTGCGTCGATGACCCCGTGGTCGACTACCGCAATAGTGTCGTCTTCGACTCTGCCCTGACGGCCGCTGAGATAGAACACCGCTATATTCAATACCAAACAGGAGGCCACAGCTTCGGAGCCAGCGACCACCGTGGCACGCCAGAATGCCGCGTGTGGAAGGAAGAGTTCCTGAAATGGCTACGTGAATTAGGATTTTAACAACATAAAAACATGGATACCAAAGATATAGAATACCAATCCGTAGAACAGATCAAGGCTTTCCAGGAAGACCTGCTCCATCAAGCCTTGGCTTATCTGAGCGCCCATTCGCCCTACTACCAGCGGATGTTCGACCGTTATGGAATACGAATCGAGAAGATCAAGCATATCGAGGACTTGGTGAAGATCCCCTTCACCGAGAAGAAAGACCTCCAGCTCTTCAACGAGGAGTTTCTGTGCTGTCCCAAGGACAAGGTGATCGACTACATCACCACCTCGGGCACGCTGGGCGACCCCGTCACCTTCGGCTGCACCGAGAAAGACCTGCAACGCCTGGCCTACAACGAGAAGAAGTCGTTTGAATGCGCTGGCGTGCGTCCTGGCAATGTGGTGCAGCTGATGACTACTTTGGACAAACGCTTCATGGCGGGATTGGCCTATTTCTTGGGTCTGCGCGAGCTGGGCGCAGGCGTCATCCGCGTCGGCAACGGCATCCCCGAACTGCAGTGGGACACCATCCGCCGCATCAAGCCCGACACGATCATGTGCGTGCCTTCGTTCATCCTCAAGCTGATTCAATATGCCGAAGAGCATAACATCGACTATAAAAACAGCAGCATTCGCCGCATCATTGGTATCGGCGAAGGCATGCGCGACCAGGATTTCAACCTCAACCTCTTGGGCCGCAAGATCAAGGAGAAATGGGATGTGCAACTCTTTGCTACCTATTCGTCGACGGAGATGGGTGCCACCTTCTCGGAGTGCGAATACGGCCTCGGCGGCCACGTGCACCCCGAACTCGTCATCGTTGAGATTATCGGCGAAGACGGCTTGCCCGTTCCCGATGGCAAACCTGGTGAGATTGTGGTGACTACCCTCGGTGTGGAGGCCATGCCGCTGCTGCGTTTCCGCACGGGTGATATTGCTGCCAAGATTGTCGAGCGGTGTAAGTGCGGGCGTAACTCCTACCGCCTCACCCCGCTCGTGGGCCGCAAAAACAACATGATCAAGCTGAAGGGCACCACACTCTATCCACCAGCAATCAACGATGTGTTGGATAACTCCGACTTCGTCGAGAACTATGTCATCGAAGTACGCCAAAGCGATGCCGGCACCGACGACGTGGTGGTGAAGATAGGCCTGAAATACGAACCCGAGTTCGACGTGGTCAAGGCACTGAAAGACAGCTTCCGCTCGCGCATCCGTGTGGCCCCCGCCATCGAAATCCATCCCGTGGACGAGATTCGACAGATTAATTATCCTGCCAAGAGTCGTAAACCCATCAAATTCATTGACTTAAGAAACAAGTAATGAGCAACTTCGATGACATCCGACCGTTCAACGCCGACGAGATCCCTGCCGCCACGCAACGCATGGCCGACAGCAATGTGATCCCTGCCATCGCCCAGTATCTTGGGGTGTCAGAGACAGCGCTTCGCGAACGGATCCGCAGCATAAAGACTCTCAAAGAATTCCAACTTGGACTGCTAAAAGAGGTCATCGAGACCTTGCTGAAAAAGACCACTACGCAGTTCGACTGGTCGGGTGTAGAGAACATTGACGAGAAGAAGCCCTACCTCTTCGTCTCCAACCACCGCGACATCGTGCTCGATGCCATGTTTCTGCAATACATCCTCAACGAGGCCGGACAAAACACCTGCCAAATCACCTTCGGCAGCAACCTGATGTGTCATCCCTTCGTCATCGACTTCGGTAAGGTCAACAAGATGTTCCGCACCGAGCGTGGCGGCACACCCAAGGAGTTCTACAACAGCATGCTGCACATGTCGGAATATATGCGTCATGTCATCACCGAGGTGCATGAGTCGGTGTGGATTGCTCAACGCAATGGCCGCACCAAAAACGGTATCGATGCCACCGACCCCGCCATCATCAAGATGTTCGGCATGAGCTGTCGTGACGACCGCGTGGTTTCATTGGCCGAGCTCAATATCGTGCCTGTGGCGGTGTCGTACGAATGGGAGTCGTGCGACAAACTGAAGACTGTGGAGCTTTATCTGACGAAGAAAAACGGTCACTATGAGAAGCAGCCCAACGAAGACCTCAACAGCATCTTGACGGGCATCATGCAGCCCAAGGGCCATGTGCATTTCCATGTCTGCCCCGTGGTTACTGAGGCCGACCTCATCGCTTTGAACGATTGTCCCTCGGGCGAGTTCTACAAACGCGTGGCCGAGCTGATGGACAGCCGCATCAACCCGCATTTCTACCTCCATCCGAACAACTACATCGCCCATGACTTAAGGAGCGGCGCGGACACCTATGCAGCGCATTACACCGCCGAACAGAAGACCACGTTTGTTAAGTATATGGATTGGATGAACGATTATCCTGATTTTGACCGCTCAGAACTGGAAGAAATTTTCTTGGGGATTTATGCTAATCCGGTAGAGCGTTAATCTCTGATCAATTTCTTATAATCAACTTTTCCGTTGGTGTTCATCGGCAGGGCATCGATGAATTCGATGGCAGCCGGGATAAGATGTACGGGTAGGTTGGCTTCGCAATGGGCCAGCAGTTCTTCCACGGTGGCCTTGGTTTCTTTCAGCACCACAAAGGCCTTCGGCAGGTGACTCTCCGAGTGGTCAGGGTCTTGGATGGGCACTACGGCGCACGCCGCCACCGAAGGATGCTGCGCGAGGCAGTCCTCAATCTCGACAGGAAACACCTTGGAGCCGTCATGACGGACAATCATGCGCTTCTTGCGGCCTATCACGAAGATGTTGCCCTCGTCGTCAATGTAACCCATGTCACCCGTATGCAGCCATTGGCTGCCATCAGGGTGCGTCTGGATGAGCTGTCGGGTGGCCTCCTCGTTTTTGTAGTAGCCGAGGAACCTCATGTCTGAGCGCACGCAAATCTCATCGTCGAAGGTCTTGACCTCGTAACATGTCACGGGTTTTCCTGAAAAGCCTTGCACGTATTGTTTCTCGCTGCCTTGCGGTGTGAAAGAGATGACGCCAGCGGTCTCAGTCATGCCGTAGGCTTTCGTGACGTCGTAGCGGCAGCCACCTTGATGCAAGCACTC